>Ga0209512_1001147_pt1 | contig 35029 bp, 37 predicted proteins | sample frozenSSSSmetaG_FD_184142 | JGI IMG/M metagenome (GOLD analysis project Ga0209512, IMG submission 184142) | Glacier valley bacterial and archeal communities from Borup Fiord, Nunavut, Canada, to study Microbial Dark Matter (Phase II) -... | ecosystem: Environmental > Aquatic > Freshwater > Ice >...
GGCCCAATTAAATGATCGCCCTCGCAAGATTCTCGGTTACAAGTCTCCAAGCCAACACTCCTCAAAACTAGCAGCGTGATGGAAACTGTCTCTCTCCCAAACTATTCCTTAGGAGGGAAAATCCGCCCAAGTCTGATTCAGAAATATTATTTTTTATCAATTCCGATAGCTCATTTCGGTAGATTACGCGAATTGGTTTTCCCGCAATCCATTTCGAAGCTGAGTTTGTTAGGCGTCCTGTGGTTACGATGATGGCAGACGAAGCACCGAAATGATGCATTGTCCCTAAAAGGTCTCGAAGAGTTGGCTCCCCAATTACGCCTTGATAGCGCTTGCACTGCAATATTGTAAGTTTTCCATCCTTTTTCAGGAAACCATCCGCGCCATTGTCGCTAGTTCTTGATGTCGGTTTGGCCTCATATCCCAACTTTGCGAAAACAATGAGGCACAAGTTTTCGAGTTCAATTGGATCAATTTGACTTAGGTAGGCAGAAGTCTTAAGAAGCTCCGATTGCTTACGGACTTCTGCTTCACGCAACCGCTTCCATTCCTCTGATTTCTGAAGCAATAACTCCCACTCAGCTTTGAATGCTTCATTGCGTTCGGATTCAATTTCTTGCCGCCGTTGTCTCGAGATCTCGGCTTGCTGATTCCGTTTTTCCGCCTCAATTTTTGTTCGCTCTCGCGTGTGTGCCACTAAGTTGGCTTTGCTTCGATTCTCACTCAAAACAACGAAAATCACAAAGCCGATCACAATGATGAGAATCACGAAGCTCATGATCTAATTCCAAATCCGTCTTCGTGGTTCTCGAGTTCCTCCTGAAGCTGCACAAACTCCCCGTAGGGAAGAATGAAGAATTCCTTCCTTCCGTCTTTTTCGTTGATCTTTGGTTGGATGCTCATAGCTGCTTCAGAGGTAGGATTCCCTTTGATGGAGAATACGATATTTGATGACACGGTCGGCTGCGACTTCAAAAAGTGCGCGATAATCCCTCGCCCTCATCCGCTATTCCGGGAAGTGATTGGCAAGGCGCTTCACATCGCCTCGAAGATCCTCTTCCGCCATCGCGTGCGCTCTGCCACCCGCTCCCTACCCATAGGAGAAAGCGATTTGAGGCCTCCTTCCGCCTTTGACTTGAGCTCGTGTGGTATTTCACGGAAATGCGCGAGTAATAGCGGCGGCGCTCTTATGGGGCGCCGCCGCTGGTTTTCGACGACTGTTATCCAATGAAAGCCCGGTTGGCGGGGAGCTGGAACTCGCGGCGGATGGGGTAGTTGGCGGGATCGGTGTGGGGCCATTCGGCGTCGGCGGCGAACTGGAGCTGCATGCGGGCGGCGGTGGCTTGTTTGACGAGGGCGTCGCGGTCGATGCGGGTGCCGGTGGCGGTGCCGATGGCTCCGGTTTGGTCGGTCTGGCTGTTTTTGTAGGTGAGCAGGGCGTCCTTGAGTTCGGTGCGTTTGGCCTCGGTGACTTTGGGGAGTTTGTCGGTGGCGGTTTTGTCGTAGAGGGTCTGGGCCCAGCCTTCGAGGACGGCACGGCTGACGTCGATGTCATGGCCGATGCCGTATTCGGCGAGGATGCCGGGGTTTTTGAAGAAATGTTTCTGGCGGGCGCGGGCTTGGTAGAAATGGATGAGGCTGAGGAGGGTTTTCTCGGCCTTGTCCTCTTCCTGACTGGTGCGTTTTTTGTCGCCGGTAGCGGTGGTGGCCTTGGTGCCTTTGCCGCGTGTTTCATCGCAGAGGGTGATGATGGAGCGGATGAATGCCTCGGTGATGTCGTGCTCCTCGGGTTCTTCGCCCTCGTCGAGGGTGATGAGGGGGAGGAGGTATTGCTCCTTGAGGGCGGTGCGGCAGATTTCCTCGGTCTTGGTGAGCGAGGCAAGCTGGGCGGTATTGAGCGGCGATGGGGTGGTGCCGGGGGTGTTGTTGTCGCCGGGCTCCGGGGTGGGGTTGGTTTCGTTTGTCATGGTGGTATTGGGTAGGTGGAGTGTGGATAGATTCTGTGATAGTGATTGGTATTCAGGTATTTACGGCTTTGGTCAGGGGGGGGGTGGGTTAAGTCTGGAGAAAATCGGGGGTGCTCCGAAGGTATTTCGGGCCGGTCCGTCAAAATTCGGGAGCGGTCTGAGGGTATTTGTGCCAGGTCCGAAGAAAATGGGGAGCGGTCCGGAGGTTTTTGGAGCTGTTCCGATGATTTTCGGGGCGGGTCCGAAGAAATATGGAGGGGTTCGGGGAATTCGGGAAGCTGGTCCGGAGAATTTCGGAGAGGGTGTGATGAAATCCGGGGCGGGTCGGGGGATTTTCCGGGACGCGCCGGAGAGTTCCGCCGCCGGTTTTCTGCCAGAGCCTGCGGCGCTGTTGGGGATTCTGGGAATGATGTGCGGGTGTGGCATTTCCGGAAGGAAGGTGGATGCAGATCCGCCGCGCCAGAATGAGCGTAACATAACGGATTGTCAGACGTATGGACTATCAGTCTTGGGGATGGCAAGACGAATCCTTTGACAGGCGGAAAATTCCACCTGCGCGGGCCTGAAATGGATTAGGAACCGCTCAACGGCTCCAACCGATAGCGAACAGCCGGATGACGCAGGCGACCTGCGCTCCTCCTGGTCCGATGGGTTTCCACGTCATTTCCACCGTGACCGGAGTCCGCAGGCCTTCCGTGAGTGGGGTGAGTCTGGCGGTGATTTCCGCATCGGCCATGGCGATGATGGGCTGCGGGTCGTCGCGGTGCTCGATTTGGAACTGGTCGGTTTCTGCGGACATTCCGGGGATTTTCCGATTATCGGCGGCTTTTGAAATGAAGACACGCAGCGTCTGCGGGGCGGTGGGGCGGCGTTCGGTGAATTCGCTCCAGTCCATGGTGCCGTAGGCGGTGAGGCTTTCCCAATCGACGGCGAAGCGTTGACCGTCCCAGACGACGGCGATGGGATAGCGGGGGCCGGAAAAGGGTTCGATTTCAAACAGCACTGCCGGGGTGGTTCCCAAGTCGGTGGCATGTCCGGGCGACACGCGGCCAAGTGTCTGATAGGGATGGTTGCGTTTGTCGTGGTAGTCCTCCATCAGCGGCCGGACCCGCGCGGGATCGCGGACGAGCAGGACCTTTGATGCGGTGTCGGGCGCTTCGAAATATTTTTCCAATGCGGCGAGCGCGGGGGCTTCCATCGGGATGGGAGGAGCGGTGACCGCTAGGGGCGCGGCTGCCGGCAGTTTCCGGTTCCTGTGAATCATGCCCTCGCCGATGGTGAGGACGAGCGCGATGACCAATGCTATCAGAATGAGCGCCGCTGTGATCCAGGTTTCCATCCGCTGCGGCGGGTGGGCCGGTCCGCCATCTGGATCTTCCGAGCTCATGTGTCAGCGCCTCCTGCGGGCGAGGCCGATGGCTGCGCCGGCGATGGCAAGTATGGCTGAAGACGGTTCAGGAACCAGATCCCAGCCGATCACATCGAAGGCAGTTAGATCCAGGTTGGTTGGAGTGTTCGCCTGGCCCGCCGGATTGGCGGTGGGATCCATGATGCCGAGGCCGAGGTTGTCCTTCCAGTGGCTGGCCTGTCTGCCGTCGCCGCCATTCACGGTCGATCCAGTGGAAAACGCGCCGAGTGAGGTGGTTCCGCCGTCGAGCGAGAAATACGCCGCGGCGCCGACGCTGAGATCGAGGGTGCCGGGAGCGCTGTAGCGGAAAAGATCGAGCGTGGTGAAGACCGCGTAGGGATCGATGTCGAAGGGATTGGTGATGTAGTAGTCCACGTCGTCCACTCCGCTCACGAAGCCGAGCGCGTGGCCCATTTCATGAATCGTCACGCCGACGAAATCCTGCAGCCCGGCGCCCACTCCATCAGATGGATCGAAATCCCATGCGAACGACGAGCTGAAGCTGATGGCGGCATCGACGTAGGTGGAATTTCCCGGATCCCAGCCGAGGGCTCGGGCGTTGGCGCTGGTGAGGGCGAGATATTGGTTGTTGTTGGAGGCGTCTCCCAGATCATCGTTGTCGAGGCTGACCAGAGTGCTGCCGCCTTCCGTGTTCCGCTGGGTGAGGAAACTCAGGTTGCCGAGCGATGATAGAGAAGGGAAACTTGAGACCGCCAGAAAGTCGTTAGCCGAAGTGGCGTCGTAGGCCAGTGCGCCCATCACATCGGAAACCGCGAAGCCGAGCTGGCTCGATCCGGTGCTGCCAAGGATGCCGGGCCCGAGCACGGAGAAGTTCACATTGATGTTCACGCTGACATTGTCCATCAGCTTGGACTGCCAGTAGTTCGCCGCGAATTGGAAACCCGAGAGCGCGGACGAGTCAATGCCGACCGGGGCGTTGAGATTGATGTTGAGCGCGTGCGACGGCGCAAGGCACGCAAGATGGACTCCTGCGGCTAGAACAACTTTCTTCATGGGTGCGGGTGACAGGATTTCCGCTGATGATCCACGCGCCGCCGCGTCAATCCAGAAGATATTTGGAAGCCTGCTCCACGTCCTTATCGCCGCGGCCGGAGAGGTTTGCGATGAGGATGCAGTCCTTCGGCAGGCTCGGGGCGATTTTGGAAACATAGGCCATCGCGTGCGCGCTTTCGAGCGCCGGAATGATGCCCTCGCTGTGGGCGAGTTCCTTGAAAGCAGCGAGCGCTTCGGCGTCCGTGGCGTAGGTATATTCGACACGGCCGATGTCCTGAAGATACGCATGCTCGGGGCCGACGGCGGCGTAGTCGAGCCCGGCAGAAACGGAGTGCGTGAGCTCGATCTGGCCGTCTGCATTCGCGAGGAGCCAGGTTTTCGTGCCTTGGAGCACTCCGAGTTTTCCGCCTTGGAAACGGGCGGCATGGCGTTCCGGGATGATGCCGTCGCCACCGGCTTCCACGCCCACCATGCGGACGTGTTCGTCATTCAAAAACGGATGAAACAAACCGATCGCATTCGATCCGCCACCGACGCAGGCGACTAACAGATCCGGAAGGCGTCCTTCTTTTTCCAAAACCTGTTGGCGTGCCTCGACACCGATCACGCGGTGGAAATCACGGACGATCATGGGAAACGGATGCGAGCCAAGCGCCGAGCCGAGGATGTAGTGAGTGGTGTCCACCGATGCGACCCAATCGCGCATCGCTTCATTCACCGCTTCTTTCAAAGTCGCCTGACCGGCCGTGACTGAGCGGACTTCGGCACCCATCAGCCGCATGCGGGCGACGTTGAGCGCCTGCCGTTCCATGTCCACTTTTCCCATGTAAACCACACACTCCATACCGAAGCGGGCGCAGACGGTGGCAGTCGCCACGCCGTGCTGGCCGGCTCCGGTTTCCGCGATGATGCGTTTTTTCCCGAGGCGTCTCGCGAGCAGGATCTGGCCGATCGCGTTGTTGATCTTGTGGGCTCCGGTGTGCAGCAGGTCCTCGCGCTTCAGATAGATTTTCGCGCCACCGAGCAGTTCGGTCCAGCGCTCGGCGAAATAAAGTGGCGTCGGGCGGCCGCAGTAATTATGGAGCAGGTCGTCGAGCTCCGCTTTGAACGCAGGATCCGCCTTGGCGGCGGCGTAGGCGGTGGCGAGCTCTTGGAGTGGAGCCATCAGGGTTTCCGGAACGAACATACCGCCGAACTGGCCGTAGTGGCCGGTGGCGTCTGGAGTTACGGGCATTGCGGGAGTTTCGGTAGCCATGGGACGCCGGAGTGTCTTGCGGGACGGGCCGGGATTCAAGGGGGATTTGTGCGACTGGCTCACGGCAGCTTCCACGCGCTGCGGTATTTTTCGTATTCGGCTTTCGGGAGCAGGATGTAGAGCGGGCGCTTGGCGGGATCGATTTGGGAAATGACCCAGCGCAGTTTTCCTTCATCCATGGTGGTGCAGCCAGCGGTGGGTTTGGAACCGCCGCCGCGCCAGATGTGGAAAAAGATGGATGAGCCGGCGTTGGGGACGGCTTTCGGCGGGGCGTTGTGGGCGATGAAGAGTTTGAGGGCGTGGGCCGGGTCGTTCTGTTTCATCTGCTGCTTTTTCTCCCACTCCGTGGCGGGATCGTGGTCGAGCTGGACGTTCTGATTGTATTTCGGCGAGGTCGGGTCCTCGACCCACAGGTCTCGCGGAGTGACCTGGTGATAGAATTGCTGCGGATTCTTTTTGATAGAGCTGTCGTTGCCCCATGCACCGCCGATGGAAAACACGCCGGCCGGAGAGCGCCAGTCGCCTTCCTTTTTTGTGGGGACTCCCGGGGGAACCGGATTCAGGCCGAGTCCCCAGACGAGTCCGCTTTTACCAAGCCGGGCTTTCCACGGTGGTGCGGTGGGTTTCCATGCGCCGCTGGTTTTGTCGTAAAGGCAGAGGGTGACGTTTGAGGAGTCCCAGCCGTCGGCGATGCCTAACAAGCATTGGCTTGAATTTGCCGGAAGCTCGAAAGCCGAGACGGGAAGGATCGTGAGAAACGCGAGGAGAAGTGTTTTGAGGTGCATCGCGGTGGGTGGAAAATTGAAGATGGGCGCGAGACGCTCCCGCAACGGCTTGGACCAAGATGCCCCAGCCACTTTGAAGACTCAAGGTTTCCGGTTTCCGGTGAGCGTGGCGCGGACGTCGCCGATGAAGGCGGCGGCGCGGAACTCGATGGGCACACGGTCGGCATCGTCGCTGAGCCAGAGGGTGGCGTCTTGCTTGAGCTTTTTGTAGGGCAGGAGTTCCAAGGTCCTGCGGTCGATTTTCCGCATGCCGAGCGTCATGCGGATGGAGTCGCGGCCGCTGTGGACCTCGCGGCCTTTTACGGTGACGCGAAGCAGATAGGGCGTCTTGAAGGGGCAGACGACGAGGGCGATCTTGTCGCCTTCATCGAGCTTTTGGCTGCGGATGTGCAGCATGGCGGAGAAGATGTCGAAAACGGGAGCGAATTTAAAAATCTTGTCGGACGTTTTGGCGACGCCGGTTTTGAGGACTTTGGTGGTTTCGCTGCACTCGACGCGATCCGGGAAATGGCGGACATCGGTGGTGACGTTTTCCGATTGGTCGATTTCCACCGAGTGGAAAAATTTCGGGCGGAAGGTGGCGGGATCGAGCTCGGACCAGAAATTGCTCTTGTAGGGAAAGAGCGCGGCTGCAGCACCGAGGCTGGAGGCGGACGAGCGGACCACATAAGCGTCCGGTTTTTTTGCATCGGCCGGGGCGAACTCGATCCGCAGTTTTCCGGAGTCGATGGTGCCGTTCCAGCTCAACTCCATGTCGAGAACCGTGGGTGTGAGATTGGCGTGCGGTCCCAGGGCGGGCGAGGTGAGTTCGCTTTTCCAAGCTGGTTCGTCCGCAGACGCGGGGAACATTGAAAGGGCGGGCAGGACAACCGCGAGGCACCAGTTTTTCATGGTGTTTCGGACGGCCATGGCGCGGGTCTTATTCACCGGAAACCGGGAAAACCGGCTGGGCGCGCGGAGGGAGGACGCCGGGACCGTCGTCGAGGCTGGTGGTGTCCAGAGTAGTGTCGGAACGGTCCTCGCTGGTGGGGAGAGGGCGGAAGGATTCCGAATGGGTGTCCACGCGGAATTCGAGTTTCATGAGGTCGCGGTTCGTTTCCGCCATTTGATCGACCAGATTGAGATTCTGGGTGCGGAGGCTTTTCACCTCTGCCACCAATGCCTCGAAAAACTCCTTCTGTGGACCGGTGACGGTGACCGGCGTCTTGCTTTGCGGCCGAGTTACTGCTAGAACTGCGGGAGCCGGAGCGGGTTTCGCTACCGGCGGTAAAACGGGGGATGACACCTTGGGCTGCATCACCGGAATTCCGGAATGGATCGCGGTGGTGAACTGTTTCACGGACCACCAATGACTGGCTCCTGCTGCGGACATGGCGGCGAGGGCGGTCCCGCAGAGGATGGGAACGGTGGAGGTTTTCATTTCTTGCGGACGGGTGCGGGTTTGGGCGGTTCGACCGGTTGCGGTTCCGGTTTCGGCAATGAAATCAGAAGCTGCTGAAGGCTGTCGATGGCGTTTCCGAGATGTTTAGAATCGTCCTCCAACTGCCGGATGGAACTGGAGAGGATGGCCCCGACGGTGGCGGCTTGTTCGTAACCGAGAGAGCGGTCGTAGCCCGGTTCGGAAATGCTGAACACATTCGCACCATCTGCATCCGGCACGAGCAGGTGGGGGCGGATGGTGAGGGTGACTTCGGAACCCTGTGCGACCTCCACCTTGCGGGTGAAGGGTGTTGCGTTTTCCGAGGTGACCAAGTGCCAACCGGCGGGCGGCTGCGAGAGGGGCTTGGCGGGGAATGGAGCAAGCAGTTTGATTTGTTTCGGATCGACGATGCCGTTTCCGGTCTGGAGTTTTTCAATTCTAACGGCGAGGCCCTGCTGTGGTTTGGGCGTGTCATCCACAGCAACTGCGGGGGGGGCGGGCTGGCTTGCCGGATTGCTGACGATCGCGGCTCCTTCCGGTGGTTTTCCGGTTACGAGCACGGGTTCCGCAGGCTTGCCGTTTTCCTCGGGTGGTGGGGTCGCTTTGGGTTCTTCACTGGCGACCGGCGCGGGTGGTTCGCCGACAGGATCGAGCACGACCGTGACTTCGTTCGGCTTCTGTTTGTCCCGGTTGTTGAACTCGCTGATCGCGTCGAGGACCGGGTCCGCCTTTGGATCTTCAGCGACGTTCTGAGCGCTTGCGAAAAGGGAGCCGAGGGCCGAAATGACGGCGATGGTGAGACGTGCGTTCATTTTCCTGCGGGTTGGATCTGGATCGATTCCGTGGAACTCAAGCCGGCGGGGCGGGGAGCGTCCGCGGCGTCCTGTTGGTTGATGGGAAGCGTCGGGCTGTCGGCGCGGAGTTCGCCGCCGGGGATGGAGCGCTCGACGAGATGGTTCCAGGAATCCAGCAGTTGGATTCCCTCGGAGCGGAGCAGGCGGGATTTCTCCTGATAGTCGGAAAGCCTGACAAGCAGCGTGCGTGCCTCAGCGACTTCGGAGGAGGTCCAGCGGAGATTGCGGCTCTGATAGAGAACGGGCACCTCGATGTCGATCCGGGCGAGGTTGCCACCCGGAGCCTCGGCGGTGAGAATGTGCTGGATCCGGAGGTTGGTTTCCTCGAATGCGGCGTTGGGGGGGGCGGGCGGCAGTTGGCGCGGGTTGGCTGCTTGTGGGCGGGCGTTCGCGGAAGCGGATGGTTTTTCGCCGGGCAACTGGTTGCTGCTGGGCATCAGGCTGTTGTGGGGAGACGGGGGGCTGGATTTTATGGCCTGCGGCTTTTCCGGGGAGCTTGCGAGCGGATCGGCGGCAGTAGTGTTAGGGCTGGCGACGATGACCGGCTTGGTGATGTACATCACGCAGAACATGGCTGCGAGTCCGGTGCTCGCGCAGAGCAGCCAGGGATAGAGTTTCTGCGATGTGCAGGTGGCGGCCCTGCGGTTGGATTTCGAGTAGGATCCGGCAGCGGGGGCGAGCACGGTCGGCAGCACGGGCATGGCTGAGCCGCCGTTCTGGCTGTTATGGGGAACTTGGGCGGGCAGGGGCTTCATGGCTTCGGCAAGGGCTTTTCGGAGGGAATGACGGTGCTGGCCTGTGCGGGTTCCGCTGCGACGGCGTAGCTCACGATCGTTTGATCGGATACTCCGGGAAAGGTGGTGATGGTCATCGATTCGCGCGAAAGCCGCAGGTGCCTGAGTGTGCCGCCGGTGTTGCTCGTCGCCTGGAGTCCGGGAATGACTTCGAGCGCGCCGGCTCCCTGGCGTTGGCGGCCGATTCCATCAGACCGATAGATCTCGAAAGTCGTGTGCGATTCCTCGTCACCCTCCGCCGAGACGCGGATTTTCACTCCGTCCGTGAAGACCCGGAACGCGATGGGTTTCATCGGGATCGGCGTGACCTGCTGGCCGACCAGCTTGAAATGCGACTGGAGCAGGAAATCGCCGACATGTCTGAACTCCGAGGCGAATGCTGTGGAGCCGAAAGCAATGAGTGATAGAGCGGTGAAAAAACGCATCATTCGCCGACATCCCAAAGGGAGTCCTTGTTGCTGCCGGACGGATCGTAAGTGACGCCCGATCCAGCATTGATGACGGGGGGAGAGACGTTGACGAGAACGCTCAACTGCGTGTTCACCAGAGAGCGGACTGTCGGCATCACGGTAGCGCCGTTAGGCAGATAAGGAATGATGACGGTGCTGGTGATGTCCGCTACGGCGACGGTCGGATTGTCCGCCAGATACATGCGCTGGGCGGAGTAAACGGTGCGCAGGGTCTCGGCCGCGTCGCGACCGAGTTTCCACTCGTCCATTTTGGTGGAGACGAACAGACCGGTCTTGATCAGCGCGAGCAGCACCATGATCACGATGGTCATTTCCAGAAGTGTGAACGCTTTCCGGGTGACGGTGGGCTGGCATGGTGTTTTCATGACGGGAATTGATTAACATGTTCTGAAAATCCTGCATAGCTGGAAATCGCGAATCCTCAGCTTTTGAAGAGTTTCAGCGCTTCCATGAAATTCTTCCGGAAATCCGGATCCTCGGCCAACCCCTTCACGTAAAGCAGGACGAAAAACGCGCAGGTGGTGGTGAAAAAAACCGAGAACAGCCACCAGGTCAGCGATTTGTCCTTGGGAGCGATGAACGGCACATACCAAGCGTCGCAATCGACGATCTGTGTCGTGTACATCTGGCCGTTTTCCTTCAACTGAGAGATCAGCGCGTCGGCAGCCAGAGTCTGTTTTGCAACATACAGGTGCTTGTAGCGTTTTCCGGGAACTTCGGGAAGCTCCACGATCCGGATCCCTTGCGGGAGCGATTCGGGCGGCCTCAGTGTGTGGATATGCGTTTCGTAAACATATTTCTCACGCAGCCAACGGTCGAAACGGGTGAGTTGCATGGCGGTAAGGTGGCGGTAGATTTTGGTAATCAGGTGCCCGATTGCATCATCTTCGGACCCATCAGGAAGATCGGCAGGAAGGTGCCGACGAAAACGGCGGCGATCAGACCGACGGCGATGATCAGCACGACGAAACTGATGGCTGCTGCGAAGGTGTTCATGTGGTTTTGGAGGTCCTCCTCATACATTTCCGAGAGCATCTCCAACTGCGCGTCGAGCGAAGCGGATTTCTCACCGATCGACAACATGTGGGTCACCTGTGCATCCACCGAAGTGTATTTGGCGAAAGCGGTGGAGAGTGGCACCCCGGAGTGCTCGTACTTGTCCGCGGCGGTCCGGAGTTCGTTGTAAAACGGCGTGTTCCGGACGCTGTTCGCGGAAACACGGATCGACTTCGCTAGATTGATCCCGTTCGAGTGCAGGAGGCGGATCGTCGAAATGAAAGTCATCTGGCGGAGGCTCATGATCAGGAGACGCAGTAGGCGCCACTTGGACATGACAAAGCCGAGGATCAGGTTGCGGACGTTCGCGGAACGGGCGATGACCACCCCGGCGGTGATGACGCCTACCACGAAAAACGGCCACACCGCCTGGGTGAAATGGCTGACCTTGAAGGAAATCGCCGTCATGCCATCCGGCTTCGCATTTACCCCCATGAGCATCTGCTCCACCTGGGGCACGATCTTCACCTGTGAGACGATGAATGCACCAGTTAGAACGCAGATGATTACGCCGGGGGTGATGGTGGCCTTCTTGATCTGTTTCTGGAAAAACAGCTCGCTCTTGAGACGGGCGGCCAGCGATTGGAACGCGTGGTGCAACTGGCCTGCATCCGATCCAGCCTGGATGAGGCCGACCACGGTCTCGCTGAAGCGTCCGGTGCGGCGGAATGCCTCGTGCACGTTGATGCCGGAGTTGATGTCCTCGCGGATGCGCATGAGGGCGTCAACTATCACCTTGTTAGGTAGGCCTTGTCCGTAATATTTCAAAGCGTCCGCCGTGTTGATCTGGGCGCGCAACATCGAGCCGAGCCCGCGGAAAAGATCAACGAGTTCCTTCTTCTTGAACTCCCTGACCTTCTTCGGTTGGTTCAATGCCGCGAGCAGCCCTTTCGGCGCGGGCGCGGCGGGGTTGACAGACTTGACGGTGGTGGATGCGGCGGTGCTCATTCGGTGTAGGTCATGTCGATGACCTTGCTCACGGCGGCAAGGTCGGTTTTTCCTTCGCGGAGAAGCCGCAGTCCGCTACGGCGGAGACTGGGCAGGACGCCTTCCTGGGCGACTTTCATTTCCAGATCGTAAGGACTCATCTCACCCTTCGATAGCATGTCGGAGATCTTCGGGGTGATCGGGATGATTTCCAGAATGGCGGTCCGTCCGCTGTATCCGGTGTTACGACATTCCTGGCAGCCACCGCTTTTTGCATTGAAGATCGGGCTGTTCGCCCAGGAATCATCCAAGCTGTAGGTCTTGCGGTCAAACTCGTCGATCCCCGGAGCCGGCTCCTTGCAATAGGCGCAGAGAAGCTTCACCAACCGCTGGGCGCAGGCCGCCTTGAGCGTTTGGGCGATCTTCCAACGCTCCAGTCCAAGCTGTTCGAAACGTTCGATGATCTGTGAGGCGCGGGCCGTGTGGATGGTAGTTAGAACCTTGTGTCCCGTAACAGCCGCCTCGATGGCGAGTTCAGCGGATTCGATGTCGCGAACCTCACCCATCAGGATGATGTCTGGGTCGGACCGCATGAAGGACGCGATCATCGGCTTGAATTCCTTCGGGCTCTTCAAGTCGCAGTGCGTGATGCCGGGGACCTCGTCTTCGACGGGGTTTTCAAGTGTCAGGATGTTAACCTCGGGACGGTTGAGCTCGCGCAGGATGGCGTTCAGCGTGGTCGATTTTCCGGAACCGGTCGGACCGGACATGACGATGATGCCGGCGGGGATTTTCATCACCTTGTTCAAGGCGAACATCGTTTCATCGTCGAAGGCGAGCGTGCCTTTGCCGAGCGTCACGTTGATGTTGCTCTTGTCGAGCAGACGCATGGTGATGTGATAGCCGCGATAAGTGCGGTGGCGTTCGTAGCGGATGTCGATAGGGCGGTGGAAATAGGAAATGGTGAAACGTCCTGAAATCCCGGGAGCCGTGTTCCGGATTTCCGTGGGCAGTTTCATCAGGTTCAGCAGGAACGCGTCGAGACGGTCCTTGAGTTTCATCGGGATTTCCACCTTGTCTCCGATGTCACCGTCCGTCCGGAAGGCATAGTAGAAGGTTTCCTTCTCCACCTTGAAGTGGACGTCGGAAGTACGGGTTCTAACGGCGTCGGCCATGATCGTGGCGATGAGCTGGGCCATCGGCTCCGTGTAGTCGGTGGTGACGTCGAAGTCGTGGATGCCGTCATCCATGTCCTCCACGTCGATGGCTTCCAGTTCCGAACGGCTCGGGCCGTTGTTAGTAGCGACGGATTCGATGGCGCGGCTGATTTCAGTCGCCAGCGTGACGATCTTGACCAGTTCGAAGTTCGGGAAACGCGGAGCAAGGTATTCCTCCGCCAGCGGGCTCCAGGGATTCGCGATCGCCACGATCAGTTTGTCCGGGCCGGCCATGCAGAGCGGGGCGAAAAAGCCGCGCGTCATCACCGTGGAGTCACACATGGCGTGCAGCGAGCCGTCGCAGAACTCCGCGACTTTCGGGAAAAACGGCAGGCCGTTGATCTTCGCTATGGCGGCCATGAAGCTGTAACGGGTGACCCGGTTAGGAACCTGGTCCTGGGCGAGCTCCACGTAGCTGGGATCGTGCCCGCCCAGTTCCGCCATGATGCGGCGGCTGATCAGCTCGTTGAAGGAAATGCCGTCAAACTCAATCATAGCTCGAAGTGTTTGCGGGTGAGGAATGTCCAGCTCTCATAATCGAGGCGGGCGATGGTGACGAAGGGACGAATGCCGAAACGTTTGAAAACTACATTGCGGATCTCGTCTGCCAGAATCGCCGAGGCGATCGGATTCGCGGAGGCCGTGCCGATCGCGTCCGTGTCCTCCACGTAGATCACCGGAGACAGCAGCGCCCGCGCGACCTTGTGGATGTGATCGAAGGATTCGTAAAATGCCGAGGGCGCGATGAGCTTCCCGGCGAAAGGGATCAGAGGTGCGTAGGGCGTCAGGGTGTTAGCCGTCCGGTTGCCCAGATCCAGGATGGCGGGACCGAGGTGTTCCTCGCCGTGGCCTTGAACCCGGGCGAGCGCTTCCAGCAGATCGGCGGGTTTGCCAAGGGCGTGGTCCTCGCGGGCGGCGGCCATGGATTGCGAAATCTCGGAAGGCGATGCCGAGCGGCTTTCGTGCAGCGCATCCGCCGTCCGCTGGAGGCATTCCTCGGCGAAATCCCAAACATCGCCCTGCTTAGGTTGAGCGGGTGGATCCAGAACGGCTTGGAATGGTGACGACATGGCAGGGGGAAATGGCTGAAAGTATCGCGGAACCGGGGTTTTTGAAATCAGTGTTTCGAGGCCCGGCTGAACGTAGGCAGGGATTTTGTCGATGAGGCGGGAGCGGTGTTTTCGCGTGGTGCCAGTTCGTCGGCGCGAGGGTAGTAGGGGGCTTGTTCGGGTTGGAGCCCACGGATGGTACGGCGCATGTTCGGTTCGTGCGCTGGTCCCGGATTGTCCTCGTCGATCCAGTTGTGATCGCAGTTGAGCGTGGTCGCGGTGCGCAACTGGCTGGTGGCGTTGCGGCTGGCGTTATTGTTAGATGGGTCGTAGGATTTGGGCGTCACGATGAAGACCAGGCTGGTCCTTTCCTTGGTCGCGTCCTTGCTCTTGAAAAAGAAGTTCAGCACGGGCACGTCGCCCAGGATCGGAATCTTAGTTTTTCCGGAGGTTTGGGATTCTCCATAGAAGCCGCCGACCACCAGTGAGAAACCGTTGGGCACGCGGGCGAGCGACTCGACCATCGACTCGGTGACGCGCGGATACTTGTTGCCGGTGATGCTCACGATCTGCTCGACGATCTGTGCCGATCGCGGGCGCATCTTCATGCGGACGGTGCCGTCGGGAAGCAGTGTGGGAGTGACCACGATGGAAATGCCGATTTCACGGTGCGCGGTAGGGTTCTTGCTGATGGTCTCGTCCTCGGTGTCGATTTTATAACGGACCTCCTCGGTGATGGTCGGCGGACCCGTCGAGCTGGCAGTGGTGGTGGAGGTGATGATGGGAACGCGGTCGATGATGGAAATCGTCGCCTGTTCGTTATCCTCGGTGATGAGGGTGGGGTTGGAAACCTGGCTGGCCAGTCCGCCTTCCGCGAGCGCGCGGAGGACGCCGGAAATTTGGAGCGGGCTGAGGACGAGATTAGTTCCATCACCGCCGACGATGCTGGATGCCGTCGATGATGGTAGTCCGAACACGGAGTTCAGGTCGCGGGCGAGGTCGAGCTTGGTTCCATCCTTGCCGAGCGAGGTTGCCCAATTGACGCCCGTGCGCTCGGCGGCGCTGCTGTTCACGCGGAGGATTTTTGTTTCCACGATGATCTGGCCCTTGGCCTTGTCGATGCCGTGAAGAAGATCGCGCGCCTGCTCGATGCGGTGGGCGGAGTCGATGATGATGATGGTGCTTGTCTTCGGTTCGAAATTCACGATGCCGGTGCCGGGGCTGAGCAGCGGTTTGATCAGCTCCTTGATCTGCTCCATGTCCGTGGGGCGGAGGTAGCGGAGCTGATAGTGGAACTCCACGCTCGGCAGTTGCGCGAGCTGGGCCTGGGTGAGTGCGTAGATGGTGTTGCCCTTCGTGTGCAGCGAAAGTCCGTACATGAACGCGAGTTCCTCCATCTGTTGGAGCGGGTTGCCGTCGTTGAGGTGGCCGGTGACGAGGAAGTCCGGCCCGGCGATCTTGGTGTTGTGGAAATACTGGCGACCTGCGGATTTCGCGAGGAACTGGAAGATGTCGTTCAGTGCGGCGTCCTTGATGATGAAACCTTCATCGGACTTCTTCATTTCCTGTTTCTGCTGTTCGAGCGGAGCGAAGGGGGCGGCTCCGGCATCAACGGGCGCGCCCGGTGTGTGGGCAGTCCCTGGAACCTCGGGAGCGGGAGGCGGAGGTGTTAGGTCGTTGGCGGGCGCTGCAGCAAGGTCGCTGGAAGGTGCGGGCGCTTCCGGAGACGGCTCTCCCGCCGCAGGAAGCGAGGGAAGCTGCTCCTGGCCGACGGCGGCCACAGGCTCGATCAGCGGATCCGCCGGAGTCTGTGCGTGAAGCAGACCGACCACCAGGATGGAGGTGGTTAGATTGAGAAAAGTCGCGGCTTTCATGAAGTTTGCGGTTTAACGGTTCTGTGAGGGTTCGATTGGTGGCTCGCCGGTGTCAAGTTCGATGGGAGCGTTCGGACGGTCGGGAACCATGCCGGGCGCCGTGATTCCATGCAGCCCCGGTGTCATGCCCACAGGGAGCATGTCCAACTTGCGGGTGGCGGTCTCACCGGTATCAAGATTGCGGAGCACGATCTGCCTGGAGGTAACTTCCATGACCTCGACGCGGATCTGCTTGTTGCGGAAACTAAGAGAGAACTTGTCGCCTTGTGCGATCGAACGGGTTCCCACGAGGAAGCGTTTTTCGCCAGGCATGATGGTCGTGACGACAAGCAACCGGACGATGTCGGAAAACGGAGTGGCGATCACCTGCGTAACCCGTTGGCTGACCTTTGCCACGCTGGCCTTGATCACCGGCTTCGCATTTGGATCCTGCGGCTGTCCGAAGGGATCGGTCTCGCGGTCATGCATCGAGAAAGCGGAAGTCAGGGCACCGACGAATGAGTCGAGTTCCGCAGGGCCGACGAACCGCGACGGCACGGCGCTGACCGGTCCGGCTTCCTTGGACTTCGCGGCTGGTGCCTTGTCACTTTTCGCTGGCGGCGCTGCTGGTGCCGCCGGTGCTATCTGATGGGTGTTGAAGTTAGCGGCCGACTGCGCGAAGGCGGGCGACGACATCACCAGTCCAAGGAAGAGTTGGATTATTTTTCCCATGCGGTATAGGTGACTTGGAAGTTGAGGAGAGTGGACTGGCTGGAACTCTGATCAATCCGGAGTTCCTGAAGCTGGAGCTGGGGCATGCGGGTTTCCAATTCCAGGAACGCGCGCTGCATGGTGCGGAAGGTGCCGCGGAAGGCGATGCGGATCTGGGAGGAACGCTGGGCGGAAATGGAGCCGAAGCCGCCATTGCCGCTGGGCCGCTCGAACGCGGTCTGTTGGATTTCCTTGGGTGGCAGGTGTTCTGAAATTTCGCGGAGGTTGGTGGTCACGGCGCTGGCGGTTTCCTGCGCCAGTTGGGTATTCCAGCGGTCGATGTGCTGGCGCTGGCGGGTGACCTGGGCTTCGATCTCTAGGCCTGCCAGACGGCCCTGTTCGTAGGTCTTGTAGTTCTTCTGCTTGTTGTCGAAGGAGTCCGCCATTTTTGATTTGAGGGCGAAGCCGATACCGACCAGCGCCGCTGCTCCGATGACGGGCAGGATGATTCCGAAGAGAATAATCGTTTGACGATAGAGGTGCATGAGGCAAGTCGTGGAAGCGGGTGTTTCGGATCAGGGGGCCTTGGCGACGTTGATCGACATGGGGTCGGTGGCTTCGAAGCGCTGGGTGATGGTGAGGTCGAAGGTGAACGGATAGGTCGATTCATCCGCCGCGTTCGCTTCTTCGGGCGGCACCGGCTTGAAGGAGGTGTTTTCCTGGGTGCGGACATTCACGACGAGGTTGCGGTTGCCCGTGTTAGGGCTGAATGCGGCATTTCCGGTGATCCGTGCGATCTCGCTGAAATGGGCGGAGATTCCTTCACGGGTGTTGATGGAGTTTAGATAGTCCAACGCCTCGTCGCGGGCGTAACCGGTGATTTTCCACTCCTTGACGAAGCCGACCTTGGCTTGTCCGGGTGTGCTGTCAGGTTTGGTGGAGTGGGCGTAGGTCTTCACCAGCATGCCGCTGTTGGCGGGGAACATGCGGGCGAGGGATTCCATCGAAGTCCACGCTTTGGAACGGTCTTCCAGCAGATTGTTCCAGTGGTCCGCTTTCTGACGCTCGATGGTGAGTTTCGAGAGTCTTCCTTGCGCGGCCTCGGCTTGGCTCGGATCAAACGCCCATTCGGGATGGCGGACCAGATCAATGACGCCGAACCCGACGTAGGCGAGGCACAGGATCGCGATGGCGAATACCGCGACACGGGCGAGGCGGAGAATCCGCAGCAGGCGCATCTCCGAGCGGCTCGGATAGATCTCGATGACTTCTCGCGGCGTCTGGAGGAAATTCTGGAAAGCCCATTTCTCGTCACGCAGGGTGGAGAACGTGTTGCTGGAAATGCCGTTGGTTTCCGCCGTGACCGGCAGGGCGGAGATTGCAGGTTCCGGGCACCAGTTCGGGATTCCCTCGATCTGGATCTGTTGGATCACTTCCACGCGGCTGGTGGTGAAGGTGATTTTCAGGTCGGCATCAAGGGTATTGTCCACGCTGCCTCCCAAAGGAACGAGAAACAGGTCCGGATCCACAAATTCAAGCGAGGCATTGGTGGTGGCCAGGGCGTTGCGGAAATTCGTGGCCCGGCGCAGTCCGCGGTGCTGCAGGGTGCGGATGAGGCGCAGGTCGGCGTGCTCGTTGAAAAAAGCCAGAGCGGTTAGCCACGGATACTGGAGAATGGCCACGAAGGGCTTGCCCGGCGTCGGTTTCAGCGACTGGCTCAGACCCATGATGGCGACGAGCGGCGCGCTCAGCGCGTGGCTGATGATCGGAAAATTTTCCGCTTCGCTGGCGGAACGGAGTGCGTTGAAAAGCGGCGCATACTGGCGGCTGACGGTGATGGTGGTTCCAATCACCTCGCTGCCTGCGGCGGGGTAGGGAAGGACGCGCCACGAGGCCTGGTCCGCAAGGATCGAGGAGTCCTCAAGAATCGAGCCCGGATCGGCAATGGCGGCATCGCGCAGTTCCGGCAGGGCTGCTGGATTGTTCAGCTCGGGTTTCAGCTCGGTAGTGGCAAACTCATCCGCGATGTGCAGGATGACGCCAAGAGAGGTGGCTCCGTTGGAGCGGGCGTACCGGAGGGATTCGGCGACGATCGTTTCGAGTTTTGCAGCGTCGTGCAGCACTTCGCTGCTGACCGTCGGGCCGTTGGTCCACTGGCCCTTCTTGCGGTCGAAATAGAAAGTGGTGACACAGGCACCGTCCGTGCGGATGTGCAGTTGGAAATTCAACTCAAGCGCGTCCTGATACCAGCCGACGTTACTTGCGCGGGTGGTGTTGCGCAGAACGGAGCAGGCTTGGCTGAACTGCTGGAGCGGATTCAGTGACGCCGGATGTTGGAAAGTGGCCAAGGGACTGGGATGTAAGGGAGTTCATGGCGGACTGGGGGGTGATCCGAAGTTTAGCTGAAGGAAAGGGGAACGGCCCGCCCGCACATGGCAGGCGGACCGTGGAATCGGGTCTCCTTAAACGGGAGACGGCGTAATCACCACTCGGAGTAGGAACCGGTGGTAGGAGCGTAGTCGGTATCCGTGCCGGAGGCGTAGGTGGCGTTGAGATACAGCGTTCCGATCGCAGGGATCGTAGTGCCGTAGGCATAGGTGATGTCGGTGTTAGGGGTGGTCACGCTGTTGAGATACTTGCCGGGACCGACGATGTCGGTGTCGGCAAGGGTTGCTCCGATGGCAAGTGCCTTGACGTTCGAATGCGCACGGACAGCTTGCTGCACGTTGCGGATGTTCAGGATGTTCGCGGCACGGTCGGAACCTTTCTTCCAGGCGCGTGCGCCGATGAAGAGGATCGAGATGAGGGAGAGCAAGACGAGGATGACAACCGTCAGTTCGAGGAGGGTCATACCGGACTTGTGCTTCATGCTGGTGGTGTGGGTAAGTTTCATGATTTTATTTGTTTGGTAGTTTTTATTTGTTGTAGATGTTGGTCTGTTTTCAGGCATTCATTCGATCACCACTCGGAAGTGGTGCCGGTGGAAGGCGCGTAGTCGGTGGATGTGCCGGAGGCATAGGTGGCGGTGAGATACAGCGTTCCGATCGCAGGGATCGTGGTGCCGTAGGCATAGGTGATGTCCGTGTTAGGGGCGGTCACGCTGTTGAGGTATTTGCCGCTGGCGACGATTTCGGTGGAGGCGAGCGCGTCGCCGATGTTCATGCCGCGAATGTTGGAATGGGCACGAACGGCTTGTTGCACGTTGCGGATATTCAGGATGTTCGCGGCACGGTCCGAACCCTTCTTCCAGGCGCGTGCGCCGATGAAAAGGATCGAGATGAGGGAAAGCAGGACGAGGATGACGACCGTCAATTCAAGGAGGGTCATACCGGACTTGCGTTTCATGCTGTGGGTGTTGGTCAGTTTCATAGTGTGTTATTTTTATTCTGTTTTATTCGGGTGTGTTTTTTTGTCGGAGCGAGAAGGCTCGGATCGGTTCAGGGATTGTTCTGAGGCATTCTGAATCGTCCTTGCAGTCTCGAAAGTGTTGGGGAAAAGGGTGTCAGTCGTCGTTGCGGTTCATTTTCGCGTTCTCGAACGTGTCGTGGGTGATGACGCCTTGATTGAGAAGTCGGCGGAGATTGGAGTCCCACTCGATGTTGCCGGCGCGGCGGATGACGTCCTCGAGCGAGCGTGCGCCGCCGTCGTAGTTGGCGATGGCGCTGGAGACGGCGTCGTCGCTATTTTGGAGGAACTCATAGGTGAGAACCCGGCGCTGGAGTCCGTTGAGGAGGCCCTGTGAGTGGATGAAGATGAGGATTTCCGCCAGACGGCTGAGGACGGAGGTGTGGTTTTCCTTCGGATAGAGTTCGAGGATACGGCCGATGGTCTTGACCGCGCCGGTGGTGTGGAGGGTGGAGAGGACAAGGTGGCCGGTCTGCGCGGCTTCCATGCAGGTTTCCATGGCCTCGCGATCCCGGATTTCTCCGAGAAGGATGACGTGGGGGGCTTTCCGGAGAACGTCCTTGAGGCCCTGGCGGTAGGAGTGCAGGTCGCGGCCGACTTCCTGTTGGGTGACGATGCTGGGAGAGGGTATGCGGTGGCCGGGATAGTCCGGATCATCCATATCGTCCGGATATTGGTATTCGATCGGGTCCTCGACGGTGACGATGTGCTTCGGATGGTTGCGGCGCAGCCAGTCGATGAGCGATGCGAGGGTGGTCGATTTACCCGAACCGGTGGGGCCGGTGACGAGGCAGAGCCCGGCGCGTTTCAGGACTCCGTGACGGAGCGTGTCCGTGGTATCAGGATCGATGCCGAGGGAGTGGAGTTCGGGAATGAAATCGTTGAGGATACGGCAGGTGACGCCGAGGCCGGAGGAACTGAGGTGGGCCTGGATCCGGAGGCGGCCCGAGCGTTCACCGCTGTCTCCCATCGGGACGCCGTCGCAGGAAAAGTCCGCCACGCGGGTTTCCGAGAAAGTGGCGATGGCGAGGCGGATCTTTTCATCTACCCGCTGGTTAAGACCGGTGTCCTGGCCGAAGCCGTGGCTGCCGCTCTCGCGGTTGCGGATGAGTTCCTTGAGGATCTCGTCCATGTTGGCGGCGGAGAGGATTCCGAGAAAATCGAGTTTCTCCATGCCCTTGTTGGTATGGATGTAAACCGGGCGCTCGGCGCGCATCTGGATGTCCGAGACCCGCAGCTCGCGGCAGACGCGGAAGATCATGCCTAGCAGTTCCGACCCGCGCAGGCCTGCGGAGAAGCGCGCCGGTGCCGACGTCTGGGACTGACCCGGAAGCGGTGGTGGCTCGATGACTGCGGTGAAGACGGACATGCGAAAAATTGGTTAGTTGGAAGCTTGGGTGGGCGTCCTGCCCTCAAGGCGGAGGATCGTGGCCTCGGCGCTGTCCCGGAACTTGCAGATGAAATTGAAGCGTTCGTCGCACTCGGTGATGCGCTGGGGCGAGAGCAGCTCCCAGTTTTTCGTGCGGTCCCATTCCTTGGCGATGGCGGCGTAGCGGCCGATGCAGTGGTCCAACAGATTCAGATACTGGCGCATCTGGGTGGTTTTGAACTTCGGCTTGGGATTCTGCTGGTCGTTGAACATCAGCTCCAGGATGTTGCTGGTAGCTGCGGCTGCGGTAAGTGCGGGGCGGGGATCGTTTTCCTGCTTGAGGCAGTATTGGATGGTGTCTTCGGCGAGTTTCGCGGCTGATGGAGAAAGCTCGGGACGAGTGCCGAGTTCGGGCTCGGTTAGGAAGAAGTGCAGCGAGTTGTAGTTCGCATAGTGCGACGGATCGAGCTGATAGGCGAAGCGCAGCTTGTCCTCGACCTGGCGGCGGAGATAGCGGCGGTGGGCCTCGCTCGCCGATTTCGGATTGGTCCGGACTTCGGAAACCTTGTCGAGCGAGGTCAGTAGATTTTGGAAGCGGGTTTCCCAGGAAAGATCGGCACCGGCCGCCTTGTGTTCGGATTCGGCCTTTTTACAGGCGTCGCATTCCACACCATCCTTGTGCTGATGGGTGCCGCCGCCGTTCATCACGCCGTGGAAATAGGTGTCTATCGGCCCCTGCATGGCCATGGCGAAAACCTCGCCGTAAGGGCTGCCGTTGATGCCGAGCGGATTCAGCGGAGTTTCCAAATCGGGATTCGTGACCAGCGGGCGTCCGGCAAACGCCCAAGCAAGCACGCCGGTGCCGATGAGGCCCGCGGAGATTGCGTTGGTGACAGTGCGTGACATGGATGGATTCGAAATAAAGTTGGTTTTCTCAGGCGGAAAGCTTGGTGCGGAAGCAGAGGCGTGACAGTCCGACATAGACGGCGAGGATCCCGGCGAAATAGACCGTCATGCTCCAGAAGGCGTTGGTGGGGAGCGCTCCGGTTTTGAAATAGAGGCGCTGCGTCAGGTCCGCGAAGTTGTAGTGGGGCGAGAAAAGCCAGACGCTGTGCAGTATAGGATTCGCTTCCAGTTTCAGCATGTTGTCCAAGTAGCCGATGCCGTAGAGGCCGTAGAGCGTGATAAACAGGGTGACCGTGAATCCCGTGATGCCGCCGAAGCGCGAGGCGATCGCCGTGGCGAAGGCCAGCAGGGGAGCAATGACCAGCAGGAATAGCGCGGTGTATTGCAGATTGAGCACCAGCCACATCGAGCGCTCGACCGGATCGGACGGAGCAGCCGCAAACTGGCAGATCGCTGCGGTGATGATGGCCAGTGGCGCGACGAAACTAAAGACCGCGAGCCAAATTTCAAAAAGTTGGCGGGTGGCGGACGTGCCGGTCGTCTGAAAATACTCGCCGATTCCGGTTTTCGCGTTCGTTTCACCTTCGCGGGCGGCCGTGAAAAGTCCCCAGAGCAGCGTGCAGACCCAAAGCGTGCCCCAGGCGGCTAGAATCCGCGCGGGTTGCAGGAGAATCGGCTTTTCCGTTGCACTGGAAATCATTGGCAGCGCGAAAGGCAGCACCAGCACCGCAAAAGCACAGATCGCCCAGGACTTGCGCTGGAGGATGGTGGCAAATGTAAGGCGGAAGAGTCTCATGGCTTTCAGTTCATCAAATTTTTCAGGCCGCTCCATGTCTGGCCTTCTCCGGTGAAATGGCGGGCGTTCAGTCCCTCGATCATGACCGCGCTAGGCATCTCCATCGAATCGTAGTCCGGATGGCAGCTCACGAGGCGCAGAACGTTGTCGGCCGATTTTTTCCAAATCTCCTCAAAAGCCTGGCGGGCGAAGGCGTCCAGACCGCTGAAAGGCTCGTCGAGCAGCAGGATGTTGCCGCTGTCCGGTTTCACCGAAAACTCCGCCATGATCAGATTCGTCTTGCGGCGGTTGCCGGTCGAGAGGCGGCCGTAGGGCTTTTTTACGTCGAGCTCGATGCGGCCGGCCAGTTCGAGCGCTACCGCCACTTTGTTCTTGGGCAGGAGCATCCGGAAGATCATCGCCGGTGTGATTTCGGGATCAAATCGGAGATCCTCCGGAAGGTATTGCACGAAGCCCTCGACCCGGAAATTTCCGGCCAGCGGCTTCAGCGTCTTGGCGAGGGTTCGCAGCAGGGTGGTTTTGCCACGACCGTTGCGCGCCAACAGGAAATGAGTGCCTCCGGTAAGTGTCACCACTTGCCCGAATCGGGCGAGCGGGCTGCCGTAGCCAATCTCAAGACCCGGGTCGAGATGGATGGATGGGGCTTGCTTGGACGTCATCATGAGTTCTGATTTCGTGTCGTTTCTAAGGAAATTCGGCGGGTTGTCAAGATGTCTTAAATATCCGCTTCGCTAACCTTTCTGACAATTATGATAATCTTTTTATATTGGCAATCTTTTTTTGAACATTTCCAGAACTCATGTGTCAGTTTTTTTGTAATTTTAAAATCAGCTCGGTGAATTGCTGATAATTCCAAGTGTTTCGGGCCAAAATATCGCCTTCCCCAAAACCCGAATTTTTTTTCTTCGTGACGCGAAGGGGTTGGCTTGTAGAACTCCCGCAGCGGAATATGGCGGGCAAGTTAACTTACCAACAGGCTGGGGTGGATACGCGTAAAGCGGCTGCTCTTGTGGGCGACATCGGCACTCACGTGCGCAGAACTCAACAGACACGCAAGTTGTGGGGGGCTTTCGGGCTTTTTGCAGCGTGCTACGACCTGAGCAGCTACAAGGAGCCGGTCATGATGACCGGTTGCGACGGTGTCGGGACGAAGCTGGAACTGCTGCTTGAGCACGATCTTCTCGAAACAGCGGGCAAGGACCTCGTCGCCATGAGCGTGAACGACATTCTCACCACCGGTGGCGATGCGCTGCTTTTCCTCGATTACATCGGCATCGCAGCCCTTCATGAGGAGAAAATCACTCGCCTCATTTCCGGCATGGCCGATTACCTCGAAGCCTGCGATTGCATTCTCGCCGGCGGCGAAACCGCCGAAATGCCCGGCATCGTCCCTGTGGACGTCATCGAGCTTTCCGGCTTCTGCATCGGTTGCGCCGAAAAGCCCGACCTCATCGATCCCACCACCGTCGCCGTCGGCGATGTCCTCATCGGCTACGCGTCCGACAGCATCCACGCCAACGGTTGGTCGCTCGTCCGCCGCGTGCTCAACGAATTTCCCGGCGAAGTGACTGACGAGGAACTCCACGCCTGGCTCAAGCCCACCCGCCTCTATCACGACGTCACCCGTGATCTGAAAAAATCCGGCGTGAAGCCGAAGGCGATGTCCCACATCACCGGCGGCGGCCTCCCGGAAAACCTCGAGCGCCTGTTCCGCGGAATGGGTGCCGACTTGGAAATCCCCAAGTGGAACCTCCCCGGCATCGAGAAACTTCTCTCACACGTGGATGCGGAGGACCGTTTCCACACCTTCAACATGGGAATCGGCTGGGTGGCGATCGTCGCCGAAGCCGATGTCGAAACCGCGCTCAAGGCGGGCGACGGCGGCACGGTTCTCGGCCGCATGGTTCCCGATGAAGGGGTCCGCGTTCGCGTTACCGGCGAATGATGCTAATCTCACACCACGCATGAGCGACTCTCTCAAACACGAATGTGGGATCGCCGCAGTGCGACTCCGCAAACCGCTGGCTTATTATTACGATCGTTACGGCACCAACCTCTGGGGACTGAACAAGTTGTTCCTCCTGATGGAAAAGCAGCGCAACCGCGGCCAGGACGGCACCGGGATCGGCTGTGTGAAACTCGACATGCCCATCGGCCAGCCCTACGTGAACCGCCGCCGTGGCGTGGAAAAGGACGCCCTTTCCGAAATTTTCCGCAAGGAGACGAAGGATTTCTACAAGATGTCCCGCAAGGGGCTGCTGAACCACAAGGACCCGACTAGCGTCAAAAAGAACTTCGATTTCGGCGGTGAAATCCTCATCGGCCACCTGCGCTACGGCACATCCGGCGAGTTTGATGTCGGCTGCTGCCATCCCTATCTGCGCCGCAGCAACTGGCCGACCCGCACGCTCATGGTGATGGGAAATTTCAACATGACCAACGCCGGCGAACTCAATGACGTGCTCATCGACCGCGGCCAGCACCCGGTTTTCGGCACCGACACGCAGACGGTGTTAGAGGAAATCGGCTATCACCTCGACGAGGCCCACACCGACCTCTACCGTCAGCTTCGCGACGCCGGAGTTCCTGGCGCGGAAATGCCTGATAGAATCTCCGCCGCACTCGATGTGCCGAAACTCGTCGCCGAGTCCGCTGCCGCGTGGGATGGTGGTTATTCGATCTGCGGCGTCATCGGCAATGGCGACATGTTCGTCATGCGCGATCCCCGCGGCATCCGACCCTGCCACATGCTGATCACGGATGAAGTCATCGCCTTCGCCTCCGAGCGCGTGCCGCTGATGACGGTTTTCGAAGCGGAAGCCTCCGATGTGAAAGCCGTCGATCCCGGCTCGATGATCACCATCAAGTCCGATGGCACGATGACGGACACCGCCTTCGCACCGCCGCAGAAATTTACACCGTGTTCGTTTGAGAAAATCTACTTCTCGCGTGGCAACGATCCGCAGATCTATCGGGAGCGGAAGGCGATGGGTGCGGCGCTTGTGCCGCAGGTGGTCGATGCCATCGGCGGAGCGTTTGAAAAAACGATCTTCTCTTTCATCCCCAACACCGCAGAAACCGCCTACTACGGCCTGATGGACGGGCTCCGTTTGTTCCGCCGCCAGGAAGTACGCTCGGCGATTATGGAAGCCTCCGCCGCCGGAACCCTGACTCCCGATCTGGTGGATGACCTCATCCTGCGCAACTGGCCGCAGGGCGAGAAGATTGCCCACAAGGACATCAAGATGCGGACCTTCATTTCCCAGGAAAAAGGCCGCGACCAGATGGTGTCCCACGTTTACGACATCACCTACGGCGTCGTGAAACCCGGCGGCTATCTCGTGGCTCTCGATGACTCCATCGTCCGTGGCACCACGCTCAAACAGTCGATTCTCAAAATCCTCGCCCGCACCAAGCCGTCGAAAATCGTCGTCTGCTCCACCGCACCGCAGATCCGTTATCCGGACTGTTATGGCATCGACATGTCGGAGCTCGGCAAGTTCATTGCCTTCGCCGCCGCCGTCGCGCTGCACCGCAAGGCGGGCAGACAGTCATTGCTGGACCGGATCTATGACGACTGCCGCGCCGAGCTGGAGAAACCGCCCGGCGAGCGTCAGAACCGCGTGAAGGCGGTTTACGAAGCGTTCACGGATGAGGAAATCTCCGCCGAGGTCAGCCGCATGGTCTATCCGGAAGGCATCGACTGGAATGGCGAAGTGCGGGTCATTTTCCAAAACATCGAGAACCTCCACGCCTCCATCAAAGGCCCCTGCGGCGATTGGTATTTTACCGGAAATTACCCGACACCCGGCGGCTACTCGATGGTCAACCTCGCCTACCTCCGCTGGTACGAAGGCGTCGGAGGCCGCAGTTACGATCTGCCGCTCTGAGGCGTGACACAGACATTCCTGTCTGTTCTTTCACAAGCCACAGCATCCGAAGAACAGACAGGAATGTCTGTCTCACACCTTCAACGGTCCTTCACCCGCTCGACGTTCGCTCCTAACATGAGTAACTTCTCGTCGATGTGCTCGTAGCCGCGGTCGATGTGATAGAGTCGGGCGATTTCCGTGGAGCCCTTGGCCGTCAGCGCCGCCAGCACGAGTGCGGCGGAGGCGCGGAGGTCGGAGGCCATCACGGGCGCGGCGGAGAGCTGTGCCACGCCGCGGACGACGGCGGTGCCGTTGTCCACCTTGATGTCGGCCCCCATGCGCTTGAGCTCGGCGCAGTGCATGAAGCGCTGCGGGAAAATGGTGTCCTTGATCACGCTGATGCCCGGCGTGGTGGCCAGCAGCGCGGTCATCTGCGCCTGCATGTCGGTGGGATAGCCTGCGTAGGGAGCGGTGGTGATTTCCACGCCTTGGAGAACTTCACCACGGTGGATGGTGCAGACGTCGCCCGCTTCGTTGAAATCGACGCGGTGGCCGGATTCCTCGATGGCGGCGGTGATCGCTTTCATGTGCTCGCGGCAGACGCGGCGCAGCGTGACGCCCTCACCCGCCAATGCCGCAGCTGCCATGAAAGTGCCAGCCTCGATGCGGTCTGGAATGACGGTGTGCTCGACGCCGTGCAGCGCTTTCACCCCTTCGATCACGATGCGGCGGGTGCCGGCCCCGGTGATTTTCGCGCCCATGGAGTTGAGGAAATTCGCAAGATCGAGCACTTCCGGCTCGGCGGCGGCGGATTCGATGACGGTGATGCCTTCAGCGAGCGTGGCGGCCATCATCACGTTGTCGGTGCCGAGAACGGTCGGGCCGTGGGTGCCGCGGAGGTCGATTTCCGCGCCACGGAGGCCGTCGGGAGCGGTGAGGGTGATGTTTCCGCCTTCGAATTCGACTTTCGCGCCGAGTGCTTCGAATCCGCGCAAATGCAGGTCAATCGGGCGATCGCCGATGACGCAGCCACCGGGAAGCGAGACGACGCAGCGGCCTTTTCTCGCCAGCAATGGCCCCATCACACAAATCGAAGCGCGCATCCTGCGGACCAGTTCGTAGGGAGCCTCGTCCGAAATTGCCGCGCAGGTGATGCGGACCGTGCCAGAGGAGCGCTCGACGTCGGCTCCGAGGGCGCTGAGGATCTGGATCATGTAGTTCGTGTCCGAAACGTCCGGCACGCGGCGGATGATGCAGTCGTCCTCGGTGAGGAGCGCGGCGGCGAGGATGGGAAGCGAGGCGTTTTTCGAGCCGGAGATGTTGATGGTGCCGCGAAGCGTGGAGCCGCCGTGAACTACGAGTTTGTCCATGATGAATCTGAGATTTGAAATTTGAGATTTGGAATTGGCGTCATGGACGCCGGGCGAAGGGAAACCGGGCGATGCCGGAGAGGTCGGTTTTCACTTCGATGTCCGTGAAGGCGGAGGTTTTGAGAATTTCAGCGACTTGTGAAGCCTGATCGTGACCGATTTCCAAAACCAGCCAGCCGCCGGGTTTCAGCCGCTCAAAAGCGTCTGGAATGAAACGACGGATCAAATCAAGTCCGTCCGCGCCGCTGAAAAGCGCGAGATCGGGATCGTGCGAAACCTCGCGGGAAATCGTCGCCCGCTCGGCATCCGGAACATACGGGAGGTTCGCGACAACGCCATCGAACGGGCCACTGACTGCGGAAAATAGATCGCTTTCGATGAACTCCGCGTTCGCCACTTCAAGAGCAGCAGCATTTTCCCGGGCCAACGAGAGCGCGTCCAGGGAAACATCGGCGAGTGTGACCTTCCAGCCGGGTCGTTCGCTGGCGAGCGTCAGCCCTAGCACGCCGGAACCGCAGCCCATGTCGAGCACTTGCAAATCCGCAAGCAGCTCCCATTTCAAGATCCATTCCGCGAGTTCTTCGGTCTCCGGCCGCGGAATCAGCGCCCGGACGTCCGTTTTGAACTCGTATTTGTGAAAATAAACCGTGCCGAGCAGATGCTGGAGCGGGATGCCTTCGCCGCGTTTTTTCAGGCTTTCGCGCAGCGGGGCGAGGTCGTTTTCCTCGATCAGGCGGTCGAACTGGGTATATAGCTGGACCCGCGTGCAGCCGAGTTGGTGGGCGACGAGCATCTGCATGTTCCTCCGGGCGTCCTCGATTCCGCGTTTTTCGAGATAGCGGGTGCCGCCATCAATTGTTTCCAGAACCGTGCTCATGCGTCAGACGGCCGGGAGATTGGGGCGCGGAGGGCAAAATACAAAAGAAAACTGAGTTCTTTCCGAGCCCTTTGCTAAAAATGAGAAAGCACGGAAAAAAATCTTGCGCAGGGGGGTGGGTCGTGGTGTTCTCCCCGCCCGCCCCTCCGGGTGGATTCATTTATTTCCCAAAACGGCCATGGCCTACGCAGTGATCAAAACCGGCGGTAAACAATACCGCATCCAAGAAGGCGACAAATTCGACGTCGAGAAGCTCGACGCCGAAGTCGATTCCACCATCACATTCGACGTGCTCATCGTCGGAGAAGGAGATTCCGTGAAAATCGGAGCTCCTCTTGTTGAAGGTGCATCCGTGACTGCCAAGGTCATCAACCAATACCGCGGACCCAAGGGCGTTGCCTTCAAGTTCAAGCGCCGCAAGGGCTTCCACAAGAAAATCGGCTTCCGCCGTGCTCTGACCACGCTCGAGATCACCTCGATCGCTGGCTGAACCAACCACCCACCTACCTACTTCCATGGCCCATAAAAAAGGACAAGGCTCCGTCAAGAACGGTCGCGATTCCCGCAGCAAACGCCTCGGCGTGAAAAAATTCGGCAGCCAAGCTGTCATCGCGGGGAACATCATCATCCGCCAGCGCGGCACGAAAGTGCATCCGGGCCTCGGCGTCGGAATCGGCAAGGACCACACGCTGTTCGCCCTCGTGGACGGCCGCGTGAAGTTCGACCGCGAAGGCCGCCGCGTGAACGTGGTGGCACAGGAAATCGCCGCAGCGAACTGATTCGCCCGCTAGAATTTTCGAAAAAGGCTGCTTCCACTTTGGAAGCAGCCTTTTTTCGTGGGGAGCACATGCGCCCCCGCGTGTGGTCTTTGGCGCCCTCGCCGAAGACATGCGCCGAAGTATATTCAACGAAGTTTTCGGCGAGGGCACCGAAAACCACCGGCGAGGGCGCAGGTGCTCCCCGAGGATGTCAAATCCGCTCGAACTTATGAAACCCGTCTTCTCCCGGCTCCTTATTTCCCTCTGCCTGCTAGGCTTGTCCGACTGCCGCCGCGCACGTGAACTCGGCCAGCCGAAGGCGGTGCCGGTGCGGGTGGACGGTGCGCTGGAGCTGCGGCTGATGAGTTTCAACGTGCGCTATGAGAACGAAGGGGACACGGACTCGCGCGCGTGGCGGCAGCGGGTGATCGGCGCGGTGCGCATGATCCGGGAGGAAGCGCCGGACGTGATCGGAGTGCAGGAAGCACTGCACGGACAGGTGGCGGATTTATGGGCATCGCTGCCGGAATACGAGTTTTTCGGCGTGGGCCGCGATGACGGGAAGCGGGAGGGGGAGTATTCGGGGATTTTCTATCAGCGTGACCGTTTCGAGCGGGATCTATCGGACAGCGGGACTTTCTGGCTTTCCGACACGCCGGAGCAGCCGGGCTCGAAGACGTGGGGAAATGAAATTCCGCGCGTGGCGACGTGGATCCGGCTGGTGGACCGCGCGACGCAGCGCGGGTTTTATGTCTTCAATACGCACTGGGACCACCGCAATCAGGAGTCCCGCGAGCGCGCGGCGCTGTCGATCGCGAAACGGATCGACTCGCGGAAATTTCCCGAACTGCCGGTGGTGGTGTTAGGCGATTTCAACGCGGTGGAGGGAAATCCGGGCGTTGCCTATTTTTCCGGGAAACACGTGAATCTATCCGGCCGCGACGAGGTTTGGACGCACCGGATGATCGACGCGTTCCAAGCCCGCAATCCCAATGAGCCGAACCGCACGACGCTGCACTTCTGGGAGGGAACCCGCAAAGGCACCCGCAAGGTGGACCACATCCTCGTTAGCGAGGGAGCGAGGGTGCTGGACGCGGGAATCCGCGACCGTGACCAGCCGACCGTTTCCGATCATTTTCCTGTCACGGCGCGGGTGATTTTTCCCTGAACGCTCAGATGTGCCATTCGCCGCGGGACTTGGGGGCGGTCATGGCGGTGGCGTCCGGGTCGCCGATGATCTCCTGTTTCGCGGCGTCCCATTTGATCTTGCGGCCGGTGACGGACGCGATGTAGCCGAGATGGCCGGGAGTTTGCGAGCGTTGGGCGATTTCCACCGGGGTCTGGGTGCGTTTGCGGGATTTCACGGAATCGAGGAATTCGCGGAAATGGCCGGGGCTGCGGTAGAGCGCGATGCCGAGTTCACCACTTTTGTCGAGTGTCTGGATGTCACGGATCCATTGTTCGTTAGATGCCTTGAATTTTCCGCGGTCCACGCTGACCCAGCCGTCCGGGCCGATCCATTTTGCGCCGCCCTCGATCTCACGGTAACCACCGGCGATGACCACTTCGACATCGTTGGGGTATTTGCAGTCAACACGGAATTTGGTGGCGGTGTTCCAGATGGCGTCTTTCGCCGGAAAATCGGCAGTGGCGGAAAGCTCGATGGGGCCGATGGCGTCATCAGGGCCGCAGCCGAATTTGGGATTTGCGAGGCCCCAGTGGGCGATGTCGCAATGGTGGCCGATCCAGTCCATGAGCTGGCCGCCGCCGGTGTTGTAGTCCCAGCGCCAGTTTTTGTGGAAACGGCAGGGGTTGAAGGGCTTCATTTGCGCGGGGCCGGTCCACATTTCGAAATCCACTCCGGCAGGCACGGGGCCGTCCGGTTTGTCATTGCCGGTCTTGTTGAAATCCGCGTGACCGGACGGCAGGCCCACCTCCACGCGTGTGACCTTTCCGATGTAGCCGTTCTGCACGAGCTCCACCGCCCAGCGGAAGGACGCCACGCTGCGCTGCCACGAGCCGGTCTGCCAGATGCGGTTGTTTTTCTGCACGGCTTTCACCATCGCGATGCCCTCGCCGAGCGTGTGCGAGAGCGGCTTTTCACAGAAGATGTCCTTGCCGGCGTTTGCTGCGGCAATGGCCATGATGGCGTGCCAGTGGTCCGGTGTGGAGATGCACACGGCATCGATGTCCTTGCGGGCGAGCAATTCGCGGAAGTCCTTGTAGCCTTTGCAGTCCTTGTTGCCGTATTTGGCGTTCACCTTGTCGATGCCTTCCTGCAGATGCTGGTCGTCCACATCACAGATCGCGACGACCTGGCAATCCTCCTGAGCGAGGAAATTGCCGAGATTTCCGCCGCCCTGCCAGCCCACGCCGATGCAGCCGAGGGTGATTTTGTTGGACGGAGCGTCCGCGCCGAACAGGCGGCTTGGGAAAATGAGCGGAGCGGCGGTGGAGGCGGCGAGCAGTTTGATAACGCTCCGGCGGTCGAGATGGTTGGCGGTTTTCATAAACTTTTTTGATACGGAGACGAAACGGCTTTTGTTGCGGAGATTTCAATTCTTGCGAAGTTCCGCGCAGCGGCTTCTCACGTAATGCTTCACCGCTTCGGGCCACGGGCGCAGCGGGCTGCCTAGCAACTCTGCGAGGCGTCCGGTGCACATCGCGGTGAACCGCGGCCGGACGGCGCGGAATGCTGCCATTTCATCGAGTTTCTGCGCTGCAATCACCGGGCAATCCGCGAGGATTCCGCAGGCGTTCATTTCCTCCACGACGACTTCCGCCATGCCGTGCCAGCTCACGGGATCGCCGGGATTGCAGGCGTGGACGATGCCGTTCGCTTCGCATTCCAGCAGGCGCTCCACCCACCCGGCCAGGTCGGTGGTGAAAACGGGCAGGGAATACTTGTCCGCGATGGCGGCGAGGGGTTTGCCGGCGAGGGCATTGTCGAAAATCTGGTCGATGAACGACGGCTTTTCCGGGCCGAAAACCCATGAAACCCGCACCACGAGATTTCCCGAATGGGCGAGCACCGCCTTTTCGCCCGCGAGCTTGCTGCGGCCGTAAGCGCTGAGCGGATTTGGCGCAGCTTGCTCGGTGAGCAGTGCTGTGTTTTCACCGCCGAAAACGTAGTCGGTGCTGAAATGGATCACGCGAACACCGCGGTTGGCGGCCCAGAGCGCGATTTTTCCGGGAGCTGCGGAGTTGATCCGCATCGCGAGGCGAGGATCGTCCTCGCAGGCTTCGAGGCTCGTGAGACCGGCGGGATTGAGAAAAACGTCACAATCGAGCTTTTCGAGCGCGGCGTTGAGGGAATCCGTATCGGCTAGATCACAAACCCCACGCGGCAGGGGAATGATCTCATGACGCGCCGCCAAGTGGCGGGAGAGAGCTGCTCCCACGCGGCCGGTTGTCCCTGTGACCGCGACGCGCATGGCTCAAAGCAGGCCCTGCTCGCGGAGTTCTTGGTCCACTTCGTCGTAGTCGCCGTCATAATCCCGCGAAACGATGCCCGCGTCGCGGATGCGCTGGATGTTCTTTTTCACGCCGAACTTGCTGCGCGGTCCCGTCACCAGTCCCGTCACGCCGCCGACGACAAACGGCAGCAACGCCGCGACGCCCAGTGCACCCAGGCCGATTCCCACCCCGCGGCGCGCGCCACGGTGCATCAGATCTCCCAGCAAAAGTCCCGCCGCCGCACCCAGCAACGCCGGTGCGGTGAGAGCGCTTGTTTCCATCCACGCGGGCGTGGTCGGTTCGTAATACTCATCAGCCATGAGGGTAACTAAAACCTTTTCCCAACTAACGACAACACTGGAAAAACAAAATGTTGCAGTTTCCGGCTTTTCCAATCGCCCCGTTTCGAGCAACGTGAACGCCATGCCTTCGATCGAAAATACCTACGCCCTGATTCTCGCCGGCGGCTCCGGCACCCGCTTCTGGCCGCTCAGCCGCAACGCCCGCCCCAAGCAGCTTCTCGATCTCTTCGGCACCGGCACCCTCCTCGAACAAACGATCCAGCGTCTCGAAGGCCTCGTTCCTCTGGAAAACATCCTCATCCTCACCAACGACCAGCAAGTGGAATCCGTCCGCCAGGTCGCCTCCATGCTACCTCCGGAAAACATCTTCGCCGAGCCCGCCAAGCGCGACACCGCACCGGCCGTCGCTCTCGGCATCGGCCTCATCGCCGCGCGCAATCCAGACGCGCTCATGATGGTCCTGCCCGCCGACCAACTCATCCAGGACACAGCCGCCTATCATGCTGTCATGCGCGACGCCCTCGCCACCGCGGAAAAATCCGACGGCCTCGTCACCATCGGCATCAAGCCCACCTGGGCCTGTCCGTCCTACGGCTACATCGAGCGCGGCGGACGGGCGAACATCCCCGGCCTCCATTGTGAGCACCCGCCGGTGGAGGTGAAACGCTTCCGCGAAAAACCCAACCCGGAGCTTGCGGAACAATTCATCGCCCAAGGCAACTTCTCGTGGAACGCCGGCATGTTCGTCTGGTCCCTGCCCACCGTGATCAAGCAGCTCACCAGCCACGCCCCGCAGCTTTCCCATTTCGTCTCCGAGCTGCGCAAATCCAGGGATCTGCCCGCCACCGTCGCCGCGCAATTCCCCAAACTCACTCCCATCTCCATTGACTACGCGCTGATGGAAACCGCCGACCGCGTCCTCAACATCGAGGCCACCTTCGATTGGGACGACGTCGGCTCTTGGATCTCCATCGCGAAATACCTCGACTTGACCGGCAACGAAAACCGCTCGAACCAGCCGATCACCCAGATCGACTCGGAGAACAACATCGTCTTCAGTGCCCCGTCCGGCCCGCGCATCGCTCTGTTAGGGGTGAGCGACCTCATCATCGTCCAGACAGGCGACGCCATCCTCATC
>Ga0209512_1001148_pt1 | contig 34998 bp, 39 predicted proteins | sample frozenSSSSmetaG_FD_184142 | JGI IMG/M metagenome (GOLD analysis project Ga0209512, IMG submission 184142) | Glacier valley bacterial and archeal communities from Borup Fiord, Nunavut, Canada, to study Microbial Dark Matter (Phase II) -... | ecosystem: Environmental > Aquatic > Freshwater > Ice >...
CTGCGCGAAATCGCATCACCCCGCCCCGCTCCTCGTTTCTACTCTGTTGTCTCCCAATTCCCACCCATCAGAAATGATAGGACAAAACCACTATATCCACTTGACATATCTTCAGCCATATCAACGTCATAGCTCTGGCACAGATGGGGCGAGGGGGAGCGTCGATAACAGGGAAGACTCCCAAGTTACTCGACGCTCCGCAAACAAGGCCGCCCCATCTGTTGTCCAGCAGCGTCTTGCTAGCCTCTTGAATTCATGGATGCAGCGCCTGTAATATTGGAGGCTCGCCAGACGCTTCATCGAAGTAATATTCAAGATCAATTTTGATTGGTTCTTCGATCCGAACTATGATTATTTTTCTCTCTGGATAATAAAAACTCTTACCCAATTTGACTTTCTTAGCATCAATGTCTTTGAATATGCGTGCCACATTCTCTTTGGTTGCAGCATGTCTTTGTATCTTTGATTCTTCTTGAGGTCTTATCTGTTTTTGCAGATTTTTAAGATCGCCTGCTTTAGATAGTTCGATAATTTGGTTTGTCTTTTCTTGAGCTTTGGCAACCGATAGGTGCGGCTTAGTTTCTTCCGCGTTGCATGATGTTGTTGCGATAGTAAAAAGTAATGTATTAACTATAATGTTTTTCATTGTTGTAAATTGTTAGAATTGAGTTTTAGATTGTTTGCCGGGATTCGCCCAGTCTTTTGAAGCATCTCCTGTCGTTCCATTTGCGGCGTATTCGCAATAAACCTCCTCGTCGTCACCGTATGGAAATCCAGCAAAAGAGAATCGGTTGTTTTTGTCATAACCAATCGCCACGTTCGCGTCTTCCCAGTCATCTGGGAGTTCATCCCCATCTGAATCTGCTTTGCCGTGCCATATTCCTCCAGCCAGCCAATTCTGATCAACTTGCCTGTGCGTCTTCTCATGGACGAGCGTGCAAGCCAATGTATCGATACCTTTGCGGTTTACATTCAGACCAGCAGACGTGTATTGCTCATGACCAGCAGATGCTGGCCCGTGAATTGTGTAGTGAGGGTTTGCAGGGTTACCATTGTATTGGGCGTAATCTCCAGCAGCACCAGCAGCATAACTATAAGTGCCGCTGGTTAGGTCGTATCCCGTGACTGCTGTGCCAGCCCAATAAAAATACCAGTTCGGCGTAGTCCCAGCTCCGACTCCCGGATGATTCTTCTCCTCTTTAGGAAAAAACACCTCGAAATCCGCCTTCGGCAGCGTGTCCGTGTGACCGTCGCACTCGAACTCGGCCTGTTTCAGGCCGAAGTCAGCGTTGGCTGCGGGTAGCTCGGTGTATGTCGCCTTTGCGGTCAAATGCTCACCCGAGGCGGCAGACTTGCCGCCAACATTGGCACCATCCCATGAAAAGGTTGAGCCGTTGATAGTCGGCAGCTTGTAAAAGCAACGATCCGAGAACTTCACTCCGTCATGCCCGGTGATACCCGCCGTGCCGGTGGGCTTGACCAAGATCTTCATGTCGATTGTAAGCACGCCTTGGGCGGCGGCACTGTAGGTGAATTCATTCTGGCCGTCTCCAGAATCGTCCGGTGCGCTTACGGGCGATGCCTTGGGAGTGATCCACTCGAAGAGCGGCACGCGAAGCGTGGCGTCCTTGCCTTCGGCAAAGAACTCTTCGCTGTCTCCATTGAACGCTGTGATGATGCCATCGGGGTCTTCCAGAACAAGGCAGTCGGCTCCTGTATCGATCTCAAGCTGGTAGTCATAATCGGGGCTGGGATCACCATCGTATTCTGGATCAGTGGCGATCCACTCAAGCGTCACCTTATACTTGGCTCCCTTGGGAAGTTGGAATGTGTCGGTCTGCGGCACGCCATAGTCACGGTTGGTGCGGAATCGCTCACCATTGCCGCTCGTGTCGCCTTCAAGCGGGGTGAGCTTCACCCGATATTTTTCGGAGTTGCTGCCGCTGGGATCGCCAAAGGTGACGTTCACCGGAACTGTGCCGCTGGGAGGCGGCTGGCTATCATTCGGATCGTTGGGATTACTTCCTTGGCCAACCTCCGTGCCGTCGTCAACGCCGTCCCCATCACTATCGGCGTTCTTCGCTTTGGTCTCATTGTCCGCTTCCTGTGAGTTGTTCAAACCGTCGCCATCTGGGTCAGCAGTCGCATCATTCGTTGCATCGCCATCTGTGCCATTGTGGACGGTGGGATCAAATCCATTGGCAAGTTCCCAGCCATCGGGAAGCGTATCCATGTCGGTATCGGGCTGGCTCGGATCTGTGCTGTGGGTCGTAAGTTCAGTTAAATTCGCGAGGCCATCCTGTTCGTTGTCTTCCAGAGCGTCGCTTATGCCGTTGCTATCGGAGTCAGTGAGGCGTGGATTGAGCTTCAGCTTGTATTCCCATAGATTACTCAAACCATCCGAGTCAGCATCACTGCCCGCGTCACTTGCTAGTAAAGGATTGAGCAAGTAGGTCACCTCGAATCCGTCCTTCATTCCGTCGCCATCCGTATCGGAGTAATACGGTTCTGTGCCAGCGTTGTATTCGCCGAGATTTGTCAGGCCGTCCCCGTCGTAATCGTATCCGCCTTCATCAAAATTGAGGTCGAAGTAGTAGGTGACTTCGTATCCATCAGGCATTCCGTCATTGTCAGTATCAGAATCTAGCGGATCGCTGTTGTAATAGCTGACCTCGTCGATGTTGCTGATGGAGTCGCCATCGAAATCGTCATTGTCGGGGTCGGTTGTCGGCTGGTCTGTGTATTTGAGGCGGAAGAAGCCTTTGTCCGCTGTGCCATCGACTTCATAGCTGATATCGGCGTTGTTACCGCTTTCGATGATCGGTGCCCATGTCCACCTGTTGAGGTGGTCATTCGGGTCAGAGACCTGAATGAAATAGGTGCGGCCAGCATGACCATGCCAGCGAAGAAACTTGTCAGGTCCGATAGTGACCAGTTCGGAAGCCTGCTCAATGCCATTGCCCTGCGCCGAAAGCTGAGGAATCGCGCAAAACAGCGAGAAAATCAAAATTAGAAAAAGTCTCATCGTCCGCCCTCCTGTTTGAGATAACGGCTGCCGCGATGTGGCTTGAGCCAAAAAGTATGGTTCTCCGGTTTCGGAGGGTGGGCGGCGTGCCAGGCGGCGGCAGCCGCCTGATACTCTTCCCTCGCCTTCTGAATCAGGACGAGCCGATCCTTGTGGTTGATGTAGTAATCGCGAAGCGTGCCAAGAATGCGTATAGCTTCCGCGTCGTTGGTGTCACCCTTGGTGATCGCGAACGCAAGATCTTCAAGCTCGGGATGCTCCGGCACATCCCACCCCCTTCCAAATCGCAACCGCCTGTCTGTATCGGTATTGGAAGCGAAAAGGTGAAACGAGCTGATGCGCTCGCCGATCTTGATCTCGGGAAACGGTGAAAGAAGTGTCCAATCCCAAGCGCACCACGCCTCGAAGTTCTCCTTGGTGCGTGGGTCATACCACTTCACATGGCTGAGGCGGTGGTCATAGACAGACGCGCCGAAGGAAAGTAAATAGTGCGGCTCTCCAATCGGACCTTGCACAAAAGGCTTCGGCTCGGGCGGAACAGGAATATCCGGCAAGGTCGAAGCCTCACTGCGAATCACCGTGATCTGGTGCGTCGGCAACTTGCGTGTTGTCGATGCCTCAATCTTCATCGGCGGCACCACCTTCGGCGGTGGCGGCGGGATGAAAACGGTGCTCGGAATCGGAAGCTCCTTCTCAATTTCCGCTTCGGCTTGCGGCATCTCCTGCGCTTGCAAGGAAAGGCCGCAAGCTAAGGAAAACGCAAGGAATGTGGAGGTTGTCATTGACGCATTCGATACGCTTGATACGTATCGCCTACAATGTGGATGTGGTGTTGGTGTTTTCATTTTCTTGGCTAACGTTAGATGTGCGCCCGCCGGCGCGATTGAAAGGAAATTGAAATGAATTTGAATAGCTTATCGCCGGTTGGTGCGCCACGGTTTGTTCGGCTTCATTTTTTGTCGATGACTCGCTTATAGACCATCTTCTCAGTGTCCGTCATTGCGCCGATAGTCAAGCTGTTGGCATCAACAGTGTATCGCCACTTCTGGGGCTTCTCGGGCCGGGAATCATAGCGTAGCTCAAGAACACCATCGACAAATTTGTAGGTGCCGCCGGAATCAGCGAATGGCTTTGGCTCATTGGGACGCGACATCACGCATCTGAATCGGCCGTCCTTGTCGAAATAGAATTCACCCGTAGATAGGCCACCTGCCATGTCAAAGCGCCAGTGACCAACAGCCAATGAGGTGTCATCCGCAAGAGCACTAGCAGCGCATAGTGTGAAAACGAGGAGTGTCCTAATAAATGGAATCGCCATAATATTTGGGGTGCATGAGATGCTCAATTTCTTTAGCCGAACGTATAGGCCATCCACGGCGGAGATGGAAGCCCGAATTCAAAGAAGGACGCTACCCGCCGTTGGATGTGCCGGCTTGTTCTGCCTCTTTCTTTCTTTGTTGCGCGTCAAGCTCTTCGAGTTCTTCGACGGTAATCTTCTTCATGCCAGCTTCCATAAGTGTTCTTGTTACATCAGCTGCGAGTTCCATTCGCGCTCGTACTCCAAAGAAACTGCGTGATCCGTCAACAATCGAGACCATCATAATGCCGTCCTCGCGACCTCCATAGATCAAAATCCGAGCTTTCTCACGCGTGATAGTGTATCTGAATGATGAATCAGATTCAGAGCCTGCCTCCTGTCCGCCTTCGCAAATCAGCGTTGATGACTTACCCGCAAGTATTCCGGGAATCTTTTCCGGGAATTCGTCTGAACAGCGATAGAGGATGAGTCCCATTTTCTTGCAGAACGTTAAAAGTGATGACAACCCCGCCAAGGAGATGCCTTTGAAAGGAGATTGAGGAGCTTATGAGGGGTTGTCATCCACGAATTGTTGGGCTTAGATTTTTTCGAAAGCGCGTCCAGGCGGGATCATTTGAATTCTCTCGCTTCCATTTGGTGAATGTAGCGAAACCCGAATGCATTCGTATCGCCTCACCGAGAATTGGAACGAACTCGTCGTCACAATGCTCGCAAAGCCATTCGACAGGGCCAAGGGCGATCATCTCCGCAGTTGCGTCGTCGTCTCCCACTTGGTCGATCAAATCCATCAAGATCCCGAGAACATGGAAAGGGTTGGCCGATGTCCAAGCGAGAAGGTTCATGTGGAAGTCACTGGCAACATCGCCACTTCGCTGGGCATCAAGCCAAGCAGCCGCATAGTTCACTGCTTCCTCTGAGGCTCGAAACTCTTCGACGTCTGAATATGTCTTCATATTTCAGCCCAACGTTAAATGTCCGCCCACGGGCGCGACTGAGAAGGAAATTGAAAAGTTATTGAGGAGCTTATGGCCCGTTGGTGCGCGACGCCTTGTTCGGCTCTTCGGTCTTCTGAGGAGGTTTCCCTGCGCGAGACTGTTTCCAGTCCGAAATCACACCCCACCAGCACAGGGCAGCGACAGCTACCGGGAACATGACACCGAATGCTGCTGATCCACCCGGATCCGAAACGTTTGTACCTCTGAACGTATCGCGAACCGAAGAGCTGTGGCTGTCAAACCATGTATTAACTCCGGCGTGGATGAAGCCTGCAAGGGAATAGAGACTTGCGCATGTAGCCAACGAACCTATTAACAATGCGACTGCTTGCTGCCTTAGGAAGGATGATATTCGTGAGCGATCCATATATTGCCGAACAGTGTTATTATCCGACTGGCATATTCCACTGCGGCAATATCCGTCATCGGATTTCGACTGCTAGGAAAGCCCGGATACTCCTCAAAGTCAATGAAATAGGAAGGATTTCGACGTTTGGGGGGCTCAGGGCAAATCCTTAGGTTTCCTTGAATTTCCGGGAGGATTCGGTTTTCCAATATCTATCAATATCTGGCCCGGCACCGGAAAGGCGGCCGGAATCGGGGGTCGCTTGGTCCGGGAATTTTCGATCATTTGGAAATTTCCAGTTGACGTTCAAGAGAACACTTCCTAGAGGTGTTCGCATGAACTCAAAACAAGGTTCTCGTTTTCCTGTCACTTCGCCGGAGCAAGCCCGTGCTCGCGGTGCTTCAGCGGCTCAGGCCCGCCGTCCCAGCCATTCATCGGGGCAGGGGCAAGGTGGTTTGTATGCGTGGGCGGGTGATCTGGAGGCTTCGCGGGATGTCTTGGAAAAGGATCAGGCATCTTTCGCGATGGTCATCGGTTGGATGGAGCGGTTCCGGTCTCACGCGTGCCTCGCCGCCGGGCGGGAGGCCTGTGCACGCTTCTGGAAGGAACAGGTTTTGGCAAAACCGCGGGAAAAGTGGCAAACGGAGCAATGGGCCATCGCGATCCGCTGGTATTTGCGCTGGCTGGAGAACCGTCATGAGTCGGGCGGCGAGGTTCGGACGCTGGAGGAACGGGTGCGGATGGCGGTGCATAAAGTGGGGACGCGTCGCGGCCTAGCACCGCGGACGCGAGAAACTTACGGCCAGCGGGTGGCGGCTTACGCCCGCTGGGTGGGTGATGAAAAGGAGGTGAGAGATCCCAAACGGGCGCGGGATTTCCTGAGCATGTTGGTATTGGAGCGCAGGGTGTCGTTTTCCACCCAATGCCAGGTGCTCAACGCGTTGGCGTTTTTTTCAAAGACGTGTGCGGAATGGAGGAAGTGGATCTGGAGGTGAAACTGCGCAAGACGACAAAACGAATTCCTGTGGTGCTGGACGTGCAGGAGGTGATGGCAGTGCTGGAAAAAATCGACGTCCGTTATGCACTGATGGCGAGAATCCAGTATGGCAGCGGGCTGCGGCTTTCCGAACTGGTGCGCCTGCGGGTGAAGGATGTGGATGAGGGCCGGGGCATCATCACCGTGTGCGAGGCGAAAGGTGACAGGCAGCGCACGACCATGCTGCCGGAGGCGCTGCAGGTGGAGGTGGCCGAGATCAAGGTGGGATTGAGGAAGGTCTTTGAAGGTGACCGGGCAAGCGGCCTGGCGGGAGTGGCGCTGCCGGGGGCGTTCGAGCTCAAAGACCGGCGGGCGGGTGAGAAGTGGCCGTGGCAATGGTTTTTCCCGGCGGGAAAACCTTCGATGGATCCGCGGACAGGCGTGGAACGCCGCTATCACGTGCATGAGGAGACCTACTCGCGGGCCGTGCGGCGGGCGGTGGAGGAAGCATTGATCGACAAGCGGGCGACGACCCACGCATTCCGCCACTCGTTCGCAACGCACCTGCTGGAAGGCGGAACGGACCTGCGAACCATCCAGGAACTGCTGGGTCATGCGGATGTGAAGACGACGGAGATCTACACGCATGTGGCGAAAGGAGTGGGAGCGATGGGGGTGCGGAGTCCGCTGGACCGGTTGGCGGTTGGGACAGGCTGAGAATTTGGATGGGGAGGGTGGGCATCGGACGTTGGTAACTGTTTCAGCTGTGGATTCGCATTCTGCGGGGAGCATCCGCGCCCTCGCGGGTGGTTTGCGGCGGCTTCGCTGGAAACTTCATTGAATGTCCTTCGACGCCGGTCTTCGGCGAGGGCGCCAAAGACAACACGCGGGGGCGCGTGTGCTCCCCTTGATGAAATCATCGAGCGGAAGAAAAAACCGGCGGAAGGGAGGACGTGAAAAAGCCCGAACCGCTTGCACGGCACGGGCTTTGCTCTTTTTTGGGATTTCCTGTCACCCCGCGCGTTAGGCGGGACCGGCGGGTGGGGTGGTGGTTCCGCCGTCATCTTTCTTGCCGCGGTGGGGATCGCGCTCGACGCGGCTGGCGCGTTTCCAGGCGTGGAGTTTCTCGGGCTGGAGCTCGTAGATGTTCGCCATGATGGGGCCGAGGATGTCCACCTCGGAATTGATGAGGGTGAGCTGGGAGTCGATGAGGGCGGTGTCTTCGGTGCCTTCCTGGACTTCGGTGGTGTTGTGCTTGGCGATGTTTTCGAGGGCGTCGCGGTCGCGGCGGAGGAGGGTGACGAAGGCGGGGTTGATGGCGAGATCGAGGAAGCGCTGGCGGAGGGCGGCCTTGGCGGTTTTTTGGGCGGGGGTATCACCGCCCTCACCGATGGGGGCGTTGTTGTCTTCCAACAGGGAGAGGAGGCTGTGCGCGTAGGCCTTGATGTCCTTTTCGATGCGGTGGGGGATCTTGTTATAGGGGACGGAGAAACCGACCTCTCCACTGCGCAGTTCGATGCTGCGGGCGGTGCCGGAGATGCGCTTGAAGTCCAGCAGAAGTGCATCCAGCAGACTGGACTTGGTGACGCGAAGGGGAGCCTGGCCGGCCCAGGCGCTGCTGACGAGGGCTACGCCTTTGCGGATGTTGGCGAGGTGTTCCTGGACGGGGGCGATGCCGGCGAGGTCGGCGGAGTTGTCGTCACAGAAGGTAAGCAGGTTTTTCGCGCGGTCGAAGCGGCGGGTGTCACGGTCGTCCATGGTTTTGAGGGGGTGGGTAGTGATATGGTTCTGATTTTTTCTGACAGTGGATGTGTCTCTAGGCATCTGTGAGGGGAATGCCAAGCATGGAGATAGGCGGGCGGTGGTTTTTTTCCGCACCGCCGGACAGGGGATGATTTTTCAACAAACTCAAGGAGCGGCGGTCTCCGAATCGCCGATGCCCGTGAGCTGCCAATGGGACGTGGTTTCCTCCCGGAATTGACGCTTCATGGGCGGGGCGGATCGGAGTCCGCCGTTCCTTGGGATCATTCCGGACTCGACGCCCGCGCCGCGCACGCAGGAGGCGTCCCGACAAAATGGACGAGCGGCGAAAATCGCCTGAACTGCGTGCCATTCGATCAAATCCATGAGTGAGGGCGCCTGAATCGAAGCGGCCTAAGTCATTGTCCCGGAGCTGGTTCGGAGAAATCGGGAAGCAGGTGCGAGGGTGGAAGGGAGCAGGTGCGAGGGTGGGAGGGAGCAGGTGTGAGAGAGGCGGGGAGTAGGTGCGAGGGTGGGAGGGAGCAGACATTCCTGTCTGTTCTTCATGCCGGTGCTTGTGAAAGAACAGACAGGAATGTCTGTGTCACGACGGAAGAACAGACAGGAATGTCTGTATCACGCCGGAAGAACAGACAGGAATGTCTGTATCACGCCGGAAGAACAGACAGGAATGTCTGTATCACGCCGGAAGAACAGACGGGAATCCACCGGCGGCGGCGGGGACGCTCTGATTGCCGAGTGATGATTGGTGATTTTTGATTTCTGATTTCTGATCGGAGTCCTCAGAGGCAGCGGTTGCTGGACATGTGGGTGAGGAGGCGCTGGTTGAACTCGTCGGCCATGTTGTAGCCGAGGCGGCGGAGCTGTTGGTCGAGGGCGGCGATGGTGACCATGCGGGCGGTGTCGCGGCCGGGGCCGACGGGGATTTCCACGTGGACGACCTGCTGGCCGAGGATCTCGTAGGTTTTCTGTTGGAGACCGATGCGGTCCACTTCGTTGAGGTCGGCCTGGGGCTTGAGGGTGATGACGAGATCGAGGCGCTTGTCCGGGCGGATGGAGGCGAGGCCGTAGAGGTTGGCGACGTTGATGATGCCGATGCCGCGGATTTCCATGTAGCCGCGGGAAAGGTCGGGCGCGGTGGCGACGAGATCGCCGCCGACGTATTTGATGCGGACCATGTCATCGGCGACGAGGGAGGCTCCGCGCTCGAGCAGGCCGATGGCGGTTTCGGATTTCCCGGAGCCACTCTTGCCGACGATGAGGACGCCGACGCCGCGCATGTCCACCATGCAGCCGTGGAGGGTGACGCTGGGGGCGAATTCATGCTCTAACCGGATGGTGGCGGCGTTGAGGAAATTCATGGTGACCTGTGAGGTGCCGAAGACGGGGATGCCGTGTTCCCGGGCGACTTCCATCAGGTTCGCATCGAGCACGGAGCCGCGGGCGACGACGATGCAGGGGATTTCCCGGTCGCACATGCGGCGGAAACGGTCCATGCGCATGACGTCGGGGAGTTTCTTGAGATAGGAGAGCTCGGAGTTGCCAAGGACCTGGACGCGCTTGCGGGCGAAGTAGGAGAAGAAGCCGGCGAGGGCGAGGCCGGGGCGGTTCATGGCGGGCTCGCTGATGGGGCGGTCGAAGCCCATTTTTTCGCTCTGCAGGGTCAGTCCGAGGGCTTCGGCGTGGGCTTCGAAGAATTTCTCGACGGAGATGGAAGCGACGGTTTTGACGCGGGGATGCATGGCGTTGACTCAAGCAGACCCGCCGGGCGACCGCACGCGCAGAATTCAGGGAAAATGGGGAAGGAGTTGCGCCCGGAGCGGAACGTGCTACATCAGCGGCCGAGACCATGCCAAACTACGATTACGAATGTCAAAAATGCGGGAAACGCTTCGAGGTGTTTCAAGGCATGAATGATGCGAAGCTCACGGATTGCCCGCAGGAGGGCTGCGATGGAACGGTGAAACGCCTGCTCGGCACCGGAGGCGGGATCATTTTCAAGGGCTCTGGCTTCTATCAGACGGACTACCGCTCGTCGTCCTACACGGCCGGAGCCAAGGCGGACTCCGCCTCTAGCGCCCCGGCGGCACCCGCCGCTCCTGCTGCGGCACCCGCGCCGAAGTCTGCGGAGTGAGGGGGCCGGAAAATTTTCCGGCGGAATGTAACCGGTGGTGTCCGGCTGCGTCTTTGATTCCAGATAACGCGAAATTCCGGTTACCGGCTGATCGCGGAACTCGTGAAAACCGAATCAAATCCGTCATGAAAAAAACCACCTCCACCCTCCTCGCTGCAGCCATGCTGCTCGGCGTCGCAGCCACCAAGGCACAGGCGCAGACCGCGCCGACCAGAAAACCCTTCGGCACCGGCGAGCTCCCGGACTTCCTAAAGACCTACGACCTCAACGGTGACGGCAAGCTCTCCGTCGAGGAGCGCCTCGCCTATGAAAAGGCCACCCGCGAGGCGAGGCCACCGCGCCCCGGCGTCAAGAACCCGTGGGATACCGATGGCGACGGCAAGCTTTCCGATGCGGAAAAACAAGCCGCCCGCGATGCGATCGCCGCGAAAATCAAAACCGAACGCACCGCCCGCTTCAACGAGCTCGACACCAATGACGACGGTTTCCTCGACAGCACGGAGCTCCTTCTGATCCCGCGCATCACTGCGGACCAAGTCACCGCGATGATTGCCCACCTGGACAAGGATGCTGACGGGAAAATCAGCCTAGCCGAGTTCACCGCCGCGCTGGCTCCGGTAGAGCCGCCGTTCCCGCCCTTCCCGCTGCCTCAGCCGCTGCCGCCGGCACCGTGTTTCGTGCATTTCCTGCTCAGAGCGTTTGACACTAACAACGACCGCGTGCTCTCACCCGCAGAGATCGCGGCGATGATTACCGCTCTGGACACCAACGCCGACGGCAGGATCTCGCCGGATGAATGGAAGGCCTATCTGCTCGCCCATCCCGAGTTGCTTCCGCCTCCGCCGCCGTCCCCACCCGCGCCGTAACCGGCTCTGGCCGGAACGCAGCCGGCAAGCGTTCAAAATCCTCAGGTGGCCCGCCTTTCCCGCGGGCCACCTTTGCGCTTGTCAGGTGGCACTCCCGGTTGCTTATCCTCTCCGGTTGAGCGGAGAAAAACCCACCCTTCCCCCGATGCACCGCCTTTTGTTGCGCGCCCTTCTTTTCATCCCGCTGCTGCCGATGATTTCCTCACTCCTCTCGGCAGGAGAAGCCTATTACACCGGATTTGAAAATTTCACCGTCGGCGATGACAAGATCGTCGGCACCGACTCGTGGGTGGGCTCCTATGCCGGGAACAAGATGACCGCCGTGCAGAGCGAAGCGCAGCATGGCGTGGTGGGAATCGGCAACGCCGCCTTTCTCGGCGGCTTTGCCACCACCATCACCAAGATCAACGGCAGCAACTCCGTTTACGTCCGCAGGCCGGTGCCCCTCGATCCCGTGGCGCTTGGCCAGGAAGTGGCCACCTTCAGCGTGATCTTCGGCATCAAGGACTCCACCACCACCAAGCGGGACAATTTCGAGTTCCTCATCTACAACCAGTCCAACGCCCTGCTCGGCGGCGTGCAGATGGACAACACCACACTCGACAGCACCACCGGAAAACCCCGCCGGCTCATCTATCGACTCGGCTGGAACTCCGCCACCAGCGCCTTCCAGTATGTGCTCACCAGCTTCAACTTCCTGCCGGAAACGCTGGAAACCCTGCAATTCCGCATCAATTTCCGCACCAACCTGTGGACGGCCAGCCTCTCGGACGTGCCGATTTTCCAGGACATCCCCTTCTACACCGGCACGGCCACCAAAAACTTCGGCTCCGTGATGGTGAAAATGGCCGTCACCAACACCACTACCAACACCATTCTTCCGGGCGACAACTATCTCATCTTCGATGACTACACCGTCCGGACCGACGCGCTCTCCACCGTGCTGGAAATCAACAAGACCGCCACCGGCGCGGCGAAACTCGATTGGAACGAGGAGGCCGGTTACGCCTATCAGGCTTTGTGGTCGGCCGACTGCCAGACGTGGTATTCCGATCTCGCCGGCTCCGGCCACACCGCCGCGCTCACGCAATCGGCCAGTTTCACCGATCCTACGGCCGTCATTCCGCAGAAACGCTTCTACCGCATCCGGCGCACCTCGCCGTGAAAATTCAGGGGAAAAAATGTAACCGGCCCGGCCGCCAATCCGTCTAGAACCAAAAAGGGTGTCACCCGAAGCTTCAGATCAAAACCCCGATTGGAATGCGGTCATCGAACGAGCAAAACTTGGAGACGATTCGGCATCCTGCTGGCTGGTCGAGGCGCTCCACGGGCACATCCTCCGGATCGTTAGAAACAACCTGCCGCGCACGGCGGATGAGCAGGATCTCGTGCAGGAGGTGTTCATGAAGGTTTTTTCAAAAATCGACCGTTTCCGCGGCGAGCAGCCCTTTCCGAACTGGGTCGCGCGGATCACCCTGAACACCTGCTACGACCAGCTCCGCAAACAGAAGGCCCGCGCCGAAGTGCGTTTCGCCGATCTCAGCAGCGCGGACATCGAGTTCGTCGAGGCGATCATGTGCCGCACCCACGACGACGCCCCGTCCGACCACGACGGCCGCGGCCTCGTGGAAAAACTGCTCACCACCCTGAACGCCCGCGAACGGCTCATTCTCCAGATGATCGATTTGGAGAAAAAATCCGTGCGCGAGGTCTGCGCGCTCACCGGCTGGGGCGAGAGCAAAATCAAGGTGACCGCCATGCGCGCCCGCAGGAAACTCAACGACAACCTCAAACTGCTCGAAGGAAATCACAACGATGAAGGATAACAAACCGCTGAACTGGGAAAGCATCGCCTCGCGGATCACTGCGGAAACGGCCCCTGTTTCCGAAGGCGCGCCCTACGGATTCGCCACCCAGGTCGTCGCCCGCTGGCGGGAAGCCCGGCGCGACGAGGCCCTGCGGCGCTGGAGCTTCTGGTCGCTGCGCGCGGCCCTCGGCTCGGCCGCACTCTGCGGGCTGGTCATCGTTTTCCATTCGATGAAAGATGATGCCTCCCTGCTGCTCGCCCCTCCCTCGGCGGAATTCGTCGCGCTTCCGCTTTCCTCCCGATGAAACGCATTTTCCAATCCTACGGCATCCTCTCGCTGAGCCTGGTCACGCTCTTCACTTCGGGCGTTTTCATCGGCCGCATGACCACGCCACAGCCGCCGCCAGCCGTGAAAACCGCCGCCGATCTCGCGGCCGAGCCGGACGCCTGGATGGCCGCCGCCAGCCGCGGACTGGTGAGGGATCTCAAGCTCGACGCCACCCAGCAGGAGCACCTGCGGGACCGGCTGGAGCCCGTGGCGACCGCGATTTTCGCCGACCGCGAGCGCGCCTTGTTCCAGATGCACCTGCGCTTGCTGGAGCTTCACGACCAGCTCGCGAAAGAGCCCTCGATGCACGATTCCCAGCTCAGGCACCTCGCCTCCAGCCGGGTGAAATTGAAAGAATTGATTATCGCCAGATTTCCCAATATGGTCCGCCAAAACCCGACGCTGGCGATTCAACCCTGAGATTCAGGAACCCGAAAACCCAATGAAACCCGAACGTTTGATCGCTGCCGCAGCCGCCCTGGCGGGATGCGCCGTGGCCTGTGGAATTTATGTTTCCCGGCAACCGGAATCCGATCGAACTACGTCCGCGCCCTCGGTGAAAACCCGGTCATCCGTGGAAAAACGCCACACCGCCCTGGCATCCGAACCGCACCTGCGGACCAAAGCAGCTGATAGGCCCGCTCAAACCCACTTCGCGCAGACTGCTGGAAATCCCTGCCCGCCCGCCCATCAGATCGCCGGGACGCCACACTACGGCCGCAGCGCCGTTCTGCCTGAAGCCCAGTGGCGCGCGAATGCCGCGAGGGTAGAGCAGGAGTCGAATCACGAGCTGGCCCGCCTCACCCATTTGCTGGACCTCGATGGCAAACAACAGGCGCAGGTCTTTTCCGCCCTCGCCCGCAATTCCCCCTACTGGCTGCCCGGCATGCAGGCGGGCGAGAAACCCCAAGCCGCAAACCCCAAAACTTCCAACCCCGCCGCCCCGCGGACGCACACCGGCTCCGAAACCACCGCCCCTTTGACTCCTGTTCCCGTGGTGCCGGGCGTTCCGAACGTGTCCACCGGACCCAGCTTGCCGGACATCGCTGCGGTGCTCGATGCGGACCAGCAACAGACGCTCGTTCAGAATGAAATGGACCGTCAGGCATGGTGGGCGGAAGTTTTACCCCAACTGCTGCCGCCGTCACTGACGGATGATGTCGGAGCCGGCTCTGCCGTGTCGTCCGCCGCCGGGACGGTGTCACCGCCAGCCACCAAGGAATTCGACGGTGGAGACGTGCTGCTCGAAGAGTGATCTCATCCCCGCCGCCCCACAAGGGAAGCTTTGCAAGCGGGCGGCCCCATGCTAAGCACGGCGTCCATGGCCGATCCCACAAAACCCAAATCCGGTGGCGGATGTTTTTCCACGCTCATCACGCTTGTTTTCCTAGTCGCCGCCATCGGCCTCGGCGCGGCGGTTTTTTTCATCGCCCAGCCACAGGACCTGAGCGACCTCGGCGGCTACGGCCCGGCCGCGAAGGTCGCCCCGGTGAAGGACGTGAAGGCGGTTTTGAAAAACTCGCTGGACCGCGGATTTCCCGTCACCCTCACTGAAGCCGACATCAACATCTGGCTGGACCGCACGCTGGTGCGCAAGCAGGGCGGATCGTTAGGATCGCAGGCTTCGCTGGAGCGCGTCTGGGTGCGGCTGGAGGACGGCTTCGCGGAGGTGATCATGGAGCGGAAGATTTTGAACCAACCCTTCACTGTCTCGATGTTCGTGAAGGTGGAGAAAATGGAAGGGCCGAGGGGCCTCGTCACTGAAGTGAAACTCGACGGCGGTCCCTATCATCCGGACGTCACCAAGCCCCCGCGCGGCGGACGTTTCGGCAAGCTGGTGGTGCCGCAGGGTTTCCTGATCCTGATCATGCCGGCCTATGAAAAACTCGCCGCGAGTTTCAAGGAAGAAAGGAGCCTCGGCATCGAGGAAATGTCCCGCATCAAGATGGAAAAGGGCAGGATCATCCTCAACCCGCGCGCGCCGGCCGATTCGGATTCGCTGCTGCCGAAAACCTTCTAATCGATCATGATCCCCCGCCCGCTTGTTTTCGGAATTCTCCTCACGGCCCTCGCCAGCGCCCAGGAGATCCCGCGCGCGGTGCAGATCGCAGAGCCGCCGGAACGCGCGAAGGCTGCAGCGCTCGATCAGGTCGTCAGCCGCTCGAAACAGTTCAAGGTCGGCGGCGGCGACGGCATAGTCCGTGCCTCGGTGGCCCTGCTGGCGGAGGAAACGAAGGACGAGCTGCTGCGCCTCACCGAAGAGAAGGACGAGTGGAAGGTGCCGATCACGATCATCCTCCACGGCAAACCCGGCGATCCGATGCCGCCGCGCACGGTGAACATGGAATTGTTTTCTAACGAAAACGGCTACGACCTGCGGATGGACGTCCACCTCAGCCGCGGCATCGAGCAGGAGCGGTTCAAATACTCCACGACATCCGCCCTGCTTTACGAACGCTCGCTGCGCGACCGCAAGAAGACGGACGACGACCGGCCGCTGCTGGTGCCGCCCTGGCTGGCGGACGGCTTGTTGGAAGCCACTGCCTGGCGCCTCGGCCGCAGCGACCGGCGCTTGTATGAGGCGCTTTTCAAGACCGGGGGATTTTTCAAGATCGATGGTCTGCTCGGCATTGATGACAAGGAATTCGAGGATCTCGACGGTGCCACGCGCGCCGCGTTCCGGGTTTCGTCCGGTGCGCTGGTGATGGCGCTGCTGGAGCAGCCGCAGGGCAAGGAGGGTTTCCGCGCTTTTCTATCGGAGGTGGCGGGATTCGAGGGCGAGATGCCGACGCTGCTGCGCAAACATTTTCCCGAGCTCAATCTATCTGAAACCAGTCTCGCCAAGTGGGTGCAGTTGCAGCTCGCCGCGAAGGGCGCGCTGAACCCGCTGACCGACATCCTCACGATCACCCAGACGGAAACCGCGCTCGGCGAGGCGCTACGGCTGAATTTCCGCACCGAGGAGGGCATCGTCCAACAGAAGGAGCTCAGCGACTGGCCGCAACTTGCCGGCATCAAGGAGCCCGAACGCATCGCCGCCGTCCGGCTCGCCCAAGACGCGCTGGTGCGGCTCAGCTACCGTTGCTTTCCATCCTATCGCCCGCTCTTGTCGGAGTATCAGTTGATTCTAACCTTGATCGCGAAGAACAAGACCACCGACGTCGCCGCCCGCCTCGCGGCGCTTCAGGAAACCCGCGAGACGATGAAGGCCAAGGCCACCCGCGCGCGCGACTACCTCGACTGGTTTGAAATCACCCGCGCCCGCGAGACCAGCGGCGTCTTCGACGACTACATGCGCCTCAAGGACCGGCTCAAGGCGAATCCCCACCAACGCAAGGACGAGCTCTCCAACTATCTGGACAAGATGGACAAGATTTTCTATCGGGAGGAACCGAAGAACCCGTCGAACCTGCCGCCGTAACGCGGATTTTCAGCCCGCGAAATCATGAGTGAGCCCGCTCCAAAAACCGTCGCCTGCGCGGATCGCCTGCGGAAACTTCACCGGAGAGCGATGTCGTGGAAAAGCATCCTTTCTTTTGCGGCAGTCTATCTTCCATTTCTCGCTCTCGGGTGGATTTCACATGCAAAATTATTAGAGCCAATCGGAATGATGGGCGGCGGTTTGCTTGTCGTCGTTCCACACGTCCTGCGAATGCACCGCGGCCTCTCCAAAATGCCGTGCCCCACCTGCGGCAAGAAAGTCGGCGGCTGTACTACCATTAAAGGGCGCGTGCACCTCCAATGCTCGCAATGCGGACGAGGTGACTCCAACGGACACCGCTGGCAATACCATTGGCGGTCCGCCGTCCAAGATTTGAAGCCCCCAAACCAATGACCCTCATCGAACAACTCGGAACCGCACTCGGGCTTGCCACGCTGGCGGGGCTGAACCTTTATCTCACGGTCTTCGTCGCCGGCCTGGCCGTGCGGTTTCACTGGATCGAGCTGTCCGCCACCTACGAATCGATGGCGGGCCTCGGTAACCCGTGGGTGCTGGGCGTGGCGGGCGGATTGTTTCTGATTCAGTTCGTGGCGGACAAGATCCCGTGGGTGGATTCGATCTGGGATGTGATCCACACTGTCATCCGCCCGGCGGGAGCGATCTTTCTGGCATTGGCCGTTCTTGGGAAAATGGATCCCACTGCGGTGACGGTCGCCGCTTTGTTAGCCGGTGGGGCCGCGCTCTCCACTCACGGGACGAAAGCCGGCATCCGAGCGTTTCTGAACCTGTCACCGGAGCCGGTCACGAACACCGTCGCCAGCATCGCGGAGGACGGCTTCGTCCTCGGTGGGCTCGGGCTGATAGGACTTTTCCCGACCGCGGCGTTTTTCGTCTTCATCGCCATCGTCGTCCTCTGCACCGCCGCGGCGGTCTGGCTGTGGCGGGCGATTTTCCGTTTCCGCCGCAGGCTGAAAGCAAAAGACCGGCCCGGGGATGCCGGACCGGTCCTTGCGGAAAACGATGGTCGTTAGAAAATCAGACGAGCGCGAGGAGCTTGGCCTTGAGCTGGTCCTTGGTGACGCTGGCGCCGACGATCTGGTCCTTCACCTCGCCGTTCTTGAAGAATAGGAGCAGCGGGATGGAGCGCACGTTGTATTTCACGGCGAGCTCGCGGGCTTCATCGACGTTTACCTTGCCGACCTTGGCCTGACCATCGAGATCGGTGGCCACTTGGTCGATCACGGGACCGATCATTTTGCAAGGGCCGCACCATTCCGCCCAGAAGTCCACGAGGACGGGCAGTTCGGAGTCGATCACTTCGGTTTGGAAATTGGTGTCGTTAAGGTTCAGAGCCATGGCGAGAGTCTGACCCGGAATGCCGAAACGTCAAGAGCCGCCCTGCGGATTGCGGGGCGGCTCTTGTGGAAAAAACAATTTTCAGCTCGCCGGATCAGCCGACCACAAGTCCGTTGGTGCTGAACGCAAGGAAGAGCACGGCGGCGGCGAGGAGGGTATTGATAATGGGAAGAATCATGATGATTTGATTATTAAAGGGTTATTCCATGAGCTGCATCCAATCACCTTTCTTGGCGTTGTCTTCGGCGTTGATCCAAGTGTTGGCGGTCAAGAGCTGGAAGGTCAGCACCGCGAGAGCGGCGACGAAGCCAACGATCGAGAGGATGTTGGCCAAGCCTTCACCACCGCCTTCATCCTCATCTTCGTCAGCTCCTGCGAGCGTGCCGGCTTGGGAAGGAGCGGAAAAGGAGGTGCCGAGCGGCTGGGTGGGTGGTTGAAGCTGGACGGTCGCCTTTGGAAGCGCGATAGTAGGTGCTCCACCGGCCCTTCTTGGGGCGGCGCCCGGAAGGCCGGGAGTGGTCGGCACACCAGGCGAGGTGGCCAGACGAATAGTAGGGGTTGGCGCCATGGTCGGCGGTCCGCCAGCAGTGCGGAGAGGAATGGTAGGTGCGGGAGCCAGTGGACGCGGTGCGCCGCCGGGGACCGTGGCCGTCGGAGGTCCGCCTGGAATCGGCGGCTTCACGGGTGGGGCCATAGGCACGGTGGCGGAAGGGACTGCCGGAGGTGCGTCGGCCGCTTTCAAGGTGACGCGAACGGTTTCCTTCTTGAGAGGGACACTGGACGTTTGCTTGGACGGAGCTGGTGGTTGGTTTTCGTTTTCGCTCATGCGCTCACAGGGTTTTAAATTCCTAAGAAACTCAGTAAGACAAGTTGCCCGCCCTCTGTCAAACCCCCAACTCGGGATTTCTTAAAAACACACAAGTCACAGATCGTAAATCACATCCGACACCACCTGAGAGACTTTCCGGACGGGAAACGTGAGTTCGCACAGGTAGGGCAGCAGCAGAGCCACTGTTAGTCCGGCGGCAAGCGCCTGAAGAAGCAATTCCTCAAGCGCCGGGCCGGTCTTCGGATTGCCCGGACTCGGGGAAATCACCGGCTCGGTGTGGACGATCAGACGCGGCTCGGCATCGACCAGCGCGGTCACTGCGGCAGCCCGCAGATCGCGGAGCCGACCGACCTCGGCATCCGCCGCCCGGGAAGCGAAGCGGGCGCGTTCGAGTTCGCGGAAAGATGGGGTTTCCGGCAGCGCATCGCCGTGGATTTTCTCGATCCGGGTGACGGCCACCGCGTTTTCCGCCGATGTATCCCTCGCATCCTGAATGAGTTGGTCCAGTTTCTCGACTTTCGCAAGGTTCTCGTCCCGCATGCGATCACTCTCGAACCGGGCCAGACTGCGCGGCAGGTCGGCGGCGACGTCGCGGGCGAGTTCCTTTTGCGCGAGCGTGACGTCGATTCCGATCAGGCGCGTGTCCGGGACGACTTTCACATGGACGGCATCGGATAGGATTTCCCGTGCGGTCTCGTGATCGACTTGGAATTTTTGCACCAGTTCCAGGTCGGAAATGACACGACCGAGAATGGCGGAGGATTTGAGCAATTTCGCCGATTCCTGAGGACTGCGGGCGTTTTCAACCTCTACCAGCGTCGTGCTGCTGTATTTACCGGGCGTTATACTCCCGCGCCTCATGTTTTGGGGAAACTCCCCGGGCATTTTCCACAAATTGTCATGCGCGGCAGTATAGAAAAAGCACCAGCCCGCCGCCCAGCAGGACCAGCATGGGCACGACCGTCAGTCCGGCACGCACCGTCCATTTCCAGCGGCAGTAAACACGCGATGGCAGAAAACGGCCCGTGATTTCATCCGCATCCATGGTTGCAGATTGATAGATCCGCCCCGCCCGCCGCAAGCGGAAACTCCCGCGCCGCCGCAGATTTTTGATGCTCTTTCCCCGGCTCCGTGATTCCTATTCGTGCAGCAACTATGTCAGCCGAAAAGACCGCCATCACCCCCACCCGCGCCCAGGATTTCCCCGAGTGGTATCAGCAAGTCATCAAAGCCGCCGATCTCGCCGAGAACTCGGAAACCCGCGGCTGCATGGTGATCAAGCCGTGGGGCTATGGCATCTGGGAGCTGATCCAGCAGCAGCTCGACCGCCGCTTCAAGGCGACCGGCCACCAGAACGCCTATTTCCCGCTGCTGATCCCGCTTTCTTATCTGGAAAAAGAAGCCGAGCACGCCGAGGGCTTCGCCACCGAGTGCGCCGTGGTCACGCACCACCGCCTAGAGGTCGTGAAAGATCCGATCACCGGGAAAACCAAGATGATCCCGTCCGGCGAACTCGCCGAGCCCTACATCATCCGTCCGACGTCGGAAACCATCATCGGTGCCGCCTTCGCCCGTTGGATCGAATCCTACCGCGACCTTCCCCTGCTCATCAACCAGTGGGCCAACGTCATGCGTTGGGAAATGCGCCCGCGTCTTTTCCTGCGCACCGCCGAGTTTCTCTGGCAGGAAGGCCACACCGCCCACGAAACCAAGGAGGAGGCCATCGTCGAAACCAAGATGATCCACGGCCAATACGAGGAATTCCTCCGCGAGCACCTCGCAATCCCGGTCGTCCCCGGTGAAAAAACTGAAAACGAGCGGTTCCCCGGTGCGGAAATGACCTTCACCGTCGAAGCAATGGTGCAGGACAAAAAAGCCATCCAAGCCGGCACCTCGCACTACCTCGGCCAGAATTTCTCCAAAGCCCAGAACATCTCCTTCACCGGCCGCGACGGCACCGTGCAACACGCGCACACCACTTCATGGGGCGTTTCCACCCGCATGATCGGCACGCTGATCATGGCCCATTCGGACGACGACGGCCTCGTCCTGCCGCCCCGCGTGGCCACCCAACAGATTGTTATTCTCCCCATCACGCCGAAGGAGGACACGAAACAAGCCGTGCTCGACGCCTGCCAGGCGCTCGCGGAAACCCTGCGCCACCAGTCCTATCAGGGCGATCCGCTCCGCGTCCACGTGGACGCCCGCGACCTCAACGGCGGCGTGAAGAAGTGGGAATGGATCAAAAAAGGCGTGCCCATCCGCATCGAGATCGGCCCGCGCGACATCGAGACCCGCAAGGTCTGCGTCCAGCGCCGCGACCACGCCGTCAGCGCCAAGGAATTCTCCGACAAAGAGGAATTCATCCAACGCGCCGCCGACATTCTGGGAGAAATCCACGACATCCTGCTCGCCCGCGCCACTGAATTCCGTGACGCCAACATCATCCCGTGCGAGGATCTAACCGCCTTCCACGCGCATTGGGCGAACGAAAACCCCGGCTGGCTCTGCACCCCGTGGGCCGGCAGCCGCGAGCAGGAGGAGGAGCTTTCCAAACAGCACAAGATCACCATCCGCTGCCTGCCAATCGCAGGAGTCGAACTTCCCGGCAGCAGCGGCAAGTGCCTTCTGACAGGCCAGGAAACCAAGGTCCGCGCGCTCTGGGGCCGGAGTTATTGAGGCAGTTTGAAAGTTTGAAAAAACTCCTTCAGCGCGTCAGGCGGATAGCTCCTGGTCATACTCTTCCTATCGTGGGTGAAAATCTGATGATTTGTGGCATTGCACGCCCATTCACCCCCCTCCAATAGCTCAGCATCGAAACAATTAATTGTAATATCCAGAGCCAACAATTCTCAAGATCTAACGAAAATCGTGTTTCCATTGGCCCAGAAAATTTGTTTCCATCCGGTAAATGAAAACGTTTCTCCCAGCGTTACCCGCAAATCTCGCCTTTTTGCTATCTTCCCCGGCCGCACCCGTCGGCATTTGCCTCCATGCGTCTAGCCCCGAGGCACCTTCCGAAAAATAATGCGACCACCACCAAACAGCCATTGCACTTTTTCGCACTAATCGAAGTCACTAAGACAATGGCGCATGGGATCAAAATGCCCCCACACAGAATATTGGTCGCCAATAATGCCAGACAATAAAAGCGACGACGCAGAGTGCCGTCAAAATCAAGGAATCCCATCCGGATGAGTTCGGGATGAGTCGGAACATTCCTTTCGCTTTGCTGGGTCTTGAGTTTTTTCTCTAACTCCTTCCCATAGTCCGCCTTTCGGCATCGAAGCAGGCCACCCATCTTGCTTTCTCGTAGGCGATCTTTCGGCACGCCTCGCGATAGTCGGGGGTCCCAATAGATTTGCGAATGTGCGTTTTGCCCAAAGCCTCACTGAGGTCCGAAGGGACTTTGATATTGGAATACCAGCGTGAGCCGCGTTGCAGCAAACCTTGTTGGCGAGGCATGGCGTTGAGCTTGCATTCAAGTGTTACATTTCGAGGTGACATGGTTCCCATGCTAACCCTTGAAATACCGTAACCTCCACAGTTTTAACGACTGCGAAAAGCCAATGGCGGACAGGGAGGGATTCGAACCCTCGGTAACATTGCTGCCACACACGCTTTCCAAGCGTGCTCATTCGACCACTCTGACACCTGCCCTTGGAGGGCGGGACGCTAGGAACTCCGTTCACTGTTGGCAACCCCTTTTTGAAAAGTTTCCAAATGAACTGACTATCTCAAACATCTTCGACCCGCGCGAGGATCCAGAGAAGATCGGAAAGGCGGTTGAAAAACAAGCGGACGACCTCCGGCACGGGCTCGCCGGACTCATGCAGAACTAGCACCGCGCGCTCGGCACGGCGGGCCACGGACCTTGAAAAATCAAGGCCTGCGCGGGCCATCGAGCCCTCGGCACCGGGTCGCGCCCAGCTCGTGAAACGCACTCCGCGCTTTTCGTAATCGTGGGCGGTGGCGGTGACCCATTCGAGATCTTCCTCGCTGAGATAGGCGTATTTTTTCTCCAGATATTTCGCCTCGTCCTCGGGAAGTGTGGCGAGCTGGCCCATCAGACCGACGAGGCGCGCCTGGATGCCGTCGATGATGGCCACGACCTCCGCATCCCCGTCGGCGGCGCGGGCGAGGCCGAGAGCGGCGTTCAGCTCATCGACGCAGCCCAGCGCCTCAACGCGGAGCGAGGTCTTGGCGATGCGTTTGGAAAACATCAGATCCGTTTCCCCCTGATCGCCGCGGCCCGAAATAATGCTCATGCGCGGAGACTAGCAGCGGAAAAATTCATGTCCATCCGAGTTCATCCGTGTTTTCTCTTGGCCGTCTATGAAACTTGCGAAACTCGGTGAAGGCCCGGAAATTTTCCACACGATCCAAGGCGAAGGCGTCTCGGTCGGCGCTCCCGCCGTGTTCATCCGCGCGTCCCGCTGCAACCTCCACTGCGTCTGGTGCGACACGGACCACACGTGGAATTTCGACAAAACACCGTGGCCGCACGAGAAGGATGCGGTTCCGGGATACGCGAAGTTCAAAAAAGCGGACGTCACTTTCGAGATCGACCCAGCGGATGCGGCGGAGCGGATCCTCGCTTACGATTGCCCTCGCACGGTGATCACCGGCGGTGAACCGCTGCTCCAACAGGATAGGTTTCTGGAAATGATCGGACTCATCCGGGAACGCCAGCCGGGGCACCAGTTCGAGGTGGAAACGAATGGCACGAAGATCCCCTCGCCCGCGTTTCATGAGGCGGTTAGCCAGTTCAACGTCTCGCCGAAACTCTCCAACGCCGGTATGCCGGAGACACTGAGGTTGAATGCGGAGGCGCTCGCGTCTTTCGCTGCTTCTCCGAAAGCGTGGTTCAAGTTCGTCGTCGCGGAACCCACCGACCTTGAAGAGATCCAATCGCTCTGCGCCGCCTATCAGCTCCCGCGCCAGCGCGTCCTGCTCATGCCCGAGGGCCGGACCTGTGAGGAGTTGGACCGCCACGCCCCCTGGCTCGCGGAAACCTGCCGTGACTTGGGTTTTCGTTTCTCCGACCGCCTCCACATCCGACTCTGGGGCGACAAGCGCGGTGTATGACGACCTTGATTTTTCATGAAGAACCGCAACTTTTCCATCGGCTGTAGGTTTCCCAAAGCGTACAACTCCTCTCAGCCATGAATCGCAACACCACACCACCTGACGACTCCTGGGAATCCGACGCCGTTTGGAAGCTGCTCGACCAAGCCGCTCCCAAAGCTGCGGGCTCCCGCTTCGCCGATGAGGTCGTCCGCACGGCACGCTTAGCTGGCGAGGTGAAACCGTGGTGGAGCGGGTTGCTTGCCCCTGCCCCGCTCGCCGGTCTGGCAGCGGCAACCGCAGCTCTGGTATTTTCCGCATTCAGTCTCTTCGGCCCTTCCGCCGGATCTTCCACCACCACGGGCGCACCTGCTGATAATTCGTCACAAGCGGCGAACATTCAGGAAATCGCGGAAACCGAAACGCTCATCGCCGCCGTCGATCACCTCGATGATTTCAGCGATAAGGAACTGGTCAGTTTGATCGGATTTTGAGTTTGGTCTAACCGGGCCCAACGCAGCAATTCTCGATCATTGGAGGCCGCGTTCGTGTTGCTCCGAAGAAGACTGGCGGAATGAATTCCGCGCTCCGACATTTCCCAACAAAAAACGCCCGGACTTGCGTCCGGACGTTTTTGAAAACTTCTCTCGGAATGAAGCGAAATCAGCGGGAGTAAAGTTCGACGATGAGCTGCTCGTTGACGAGCGGATCGATGTCGGAACGCTCCGGGACGCGGGAAACCGTGGCTTCGAGCTTGTCCTTGTTCACGTCCAGCCAATCAACCCCGGGAGCGGCCTGCGTGAGGTCGGTCATGCGGGTGGAGAGCTGCTGCGAGGAAGGCTTTGCACCGACCTTGATCACGTCGCCCGGCTTCACTTGGAAGGAGGCGATGTCAACGGTGCGGCCGTTCACGAGGATGTGGCCGTGGTTGACGATCTGACGGGCGGACTGGCGGGTGTTGCCGAAACCAGCACGGTAAACCACGTTGTCGAGACGGGTTTCCAGAAGCTGGAGAAGGATCACACCGGTCACGCCGCGGCGGCGTGCGGCTTCTTCGTAATAACCGCGGAACTGCTTTTCGAGCACACCGTATTGGAAACGAAGCTTTTGCTTTTCGCCGAGGGCGACGGAGTATTCACTCTTCTTTTTGCGTCCGGCACGAACACCGTGCTGGCCGGGTGGGAAGTTGCGGCGTTCGAATGCCTTGGAGGGGCCAAAGAGGGAGACGCCGAAACGGCGGCTGATCTTTGCGCGTGGACCTGTATAACGTGCCATATAAGAATTTCTAAAAAGGTTGAATTAGACGCGGCGGGCCTTTTTAGGGCGGCAACCGTTGTGAGGGATCGGGGTCACGTCGCGGATGGAAAGAATTTCCAAGCCAAGACCTTGCACGGCACGTACCGCGGACTCGCGGCCGGAACCCGGGCCCTTCACGCGGACGTCCACTTCCTTGAGACCGTGTCCCATCGCTTGGCGGCAAGCGTCTTGTGAAACCACCTGAGCGGCGTAGGCCGTGCTCTTGCGGGAACCCTTGAATCCCATCTTGCCGGCACTGGACCAGCCGATGGCATTGCCGCTTGCATCCGTGACGCTGACGAGGGTGTTGTTAAAGGTGGCAGTCACGTGAACAACGCCACGGGTGACGTTCTTCGAGCCTTTGGCTTTGTGAATCTTGATTTCCTCTTCACCTCCACCGATCTCGGCGAAGATGTCGCGCTTGGCATCCTTTTTCGGCGCGCCTTCGATGGCGGCCGCTTCAGGTGCTGGAGCGGATGGGGTGGCGGGTGCTGGAGCTGCTACGGGCTCAACCGCCTTTGCTTCGGCGGAATTTGGTTTGGTTTCTTCAGACATGATGACAAAAAATTACTTCTTAACGCCGACCGTCTTCTTCTTGCCCTTGCGGGTGCGGGCGTTGGTGCGGGTGCGCTGGCCACGGACCGGCAAACCGCGCTTGTGACGGATGCCACGGTAGCAGTTGATGGAGGTCAGACGCTTGAGCTGGGACTGGCGCTCACGGCGAAGGTCACCTTCAACCATGATCGATTCAGCTTGGATCACCTGGGCGATGCGGACGAGTTGGTCCTCGCTAAGCTGACCGGTGCGGATGTTTGGGTCGATCCCTGCGTGTTCAAGGATCTTCGCCGCCGTTGGGCGGCCGATGCCAAACATGTAGGGCAGAGAAGCTTCGATGCGCTTCTCATTGGGGATTTCAATACCTAGGATACGTGCCATGATGTGCGTGAATTTCGCGTGAACGCAAAGGGCCTCCAGACTGCTCTGGAGACTCCGCGGGGCGGGTGGTTTAGCAGACAACCGGGGGCTGGCAAGCCGTAAATGGAAATTTTACGCGGGATTTTTGAGAATTCCGGAGCAGGGCTATGGAGGCCGGGAAACCTTTGTTTTGCAATATCCTTGGCGCGCCGGACTGTAATCCGACTTCCCTTCTGGACAAACCAAGGAGGCGTCTTAGTTTCGCAACCACTTACCAATCACCCATGGAATCCGTCCCAGACTTCGCCAATCAGCTCCCCCCCGATGATGTCGCCGCGATCGACGAACTCGGAAAAACCTTCCAAGCATTCCGCGCCGAACTGGCCAAGGCGATCATCGGTCAGGACGAGGTGATCGAACAACTGGCGATCTGCCTTTTCGCCCGTGGCCATGCCCTGTTGATGGGAGTGCCGGGTTTGGCGAAAACGCTGCTGGTTTCATCGGTGGCGCAGACGTTCGACCTATCGTTCAATCGGATCCAGTTCACGCCCGACCTGATGCCGGCGGATATTACAGGCACGGACATCATCCAGGAATCCGGCGTGGGTGGCAGGCGCGAGTTTGAATTCATCAAGGGCCCGGTTTTCGCCAACATCGTGCTGGCGGACGAAATCAACCGCGCTCCGGCGAAAACGCAGTCCGCGATGCTGGAGGCGATGCAGGAAAACAAGGTGACCGTGCTCGGCCACACCTACACGCTGCAGCCGCCGTTTTTCGTGCTGGCGACCCAGAACCCGATCGAACAGGAAGGCACCTACCCGTTGCCGGAAGCGCAACTCGACCGATTCATGTTCCTGATCGAGGTGGACTATCCGTCGGCCGCCGAAGAGAAGGAAATCGCCCGCGCCACCACCGGCACTGCCCGGCAGGTGTTGAGCCATCTGCTGGATGGGGAAAAGGTCATCGCTTTCCAACAACTCGTCCGCCGGGTGCCCGTTCCGGAACACATTTATGACTACGCGGTGAAAATCGTCCGCAAAACCCGCCCAAGCGAACCGGAGTCGCCACAGTGGATCAAGGACACCGTCGGCTGGGGTGCCGGGCCCCGTGCCGTGCAGTATCTCATTCTCGGCGCAAAATCCCGTGCCGCGCTGCGTGGCTCTTATATGGCGTCTCTCGAAGACCTCGAGGCCGTCGCCTCGTCCGTGCTCACCCACCGCGTGATCACGAATTTCTCCGCCGAATCCCAAGGCATGACTTCCAAGAAAATCGTCGAGCGGCTCATCAAGGAAATGCGCGAGGAATGAAATACGATTTCATCGATAACACGCTACTCTCGCGCCTCGGCTCGCTTCCCATCGAGTCGCGTGCACCGATGATGGGCAACGTGGCCGGCAAACACCGCTCGCCGCACCGCGGGTCGTCGGTGGAGTTTGCCGAGTATCGGAAATACGTGCCCGGCGACGACACGCGGCGGTTGGACTGGAAAGCGTTCGCGCGCTCGGACCGTTTCTATATCAAGGAATTCGAAGCGGATACCAACCTGCGCGCCTACTTCGTCGTTGATGCCTCCGGTTCCATGAATTTCGCCGGCAAGGGCGAGGCGAAAATCCAGGTTGCCCGCCGCATCGCCGCATCGCTCGCCTATCTGCTTGTCAACCAAGGCGACGCCGCCGGCCTCTCGATTTGCACGGACAAGCTCCACCTCGAAGTCCCGCCCAGCCGCCGCGCCGCGCACCTGGAGCGCTTCTTTTCCACGCTCGGGAAAATCCAGCCCTCCGGCGAAACCGGCCTGCTCGCCGCACTCCACACCATCGCGGAGAAAATCAGCCAGCGTGCCTTCGTCGTCATTCTATCCGATCTCTTCACCGACAGCGCCGCCCTTGGCGACGCGCTCCAACATCTCCGCTATCGGAAACACGACATCTCGGTTTTCCACCTGATGGACCCGATGGAAATCGGCTTCGAGTTCGACCGCCCGCACCGCTTCGTCGATCTGGAGGACAACACTTCCATCGTCGCCGAGCCCAACCTGATCGCCGACGAATACAAGGCGGCCCTGCGCGATTTCCTCACCACCGTCCGCGCCAAGTGCCATGACGCGTCCGCCGACTATCAGCTCATCCCGACCGACACCCCGCTGGAGCCGCTGCTGCGCGAGTTCCTGACCGCACGCCTTCCCAAGTCAAAACATTGAATCTCACCCCTCTCAAATGAAATCCAAAGCCCCAAAAGCCGCCATTTCAGACGCTTCTCACGATCCTCTGGTTGTGCTGAAGTACGAGCGACTGAAACTCGATGTTCAAATTGGGTTCGACGCACTCGACCGGAGAGAGTTCTCCGACAAGACATTTGAGGAGATCGCTGCGGACGCGATATCGGAATTCAAACAACGTTCTGCCGGAGTCGAATAATTAGATATCCTACGAAAAGGGCCATGCCTACCACGAAGCCATTCACCGACCAACAGAAGGCCGAGATCTTTGTTCGAGACCGCGCTACATGCTCCTTCTCCGGAGCGAATTTGTGGTTGTTGGACGCTCCGCTTCGGGTGGGCTGGCAGTCCGATTGGGTTGACCACAAAAAGCCGCTTTCAAAGGGTGGGGTCAGCGAAACCAGAAACGGAGTATGCGCGTCTCACACGTTTAACATGAAAAAGCGGAACAATTCCGCTGACACTGCCTATCTATTCGAGGATGGTCATCCTACCGCTCTCAATTACATGATCTGCGGAGCACCGCCAGCTTCCACGACAGATCGGTTGCGCAGGCTGGCTAGACTCGACGCGCGGGATTGGTATTTTAACCGAGCGATTTGCTGGATATTGGAGGCGTTAAATTTTCAATGGTCGGAAGAACCCTCTTATAAGCGGACTGACGAGAACTGGTTCGACGCGGCATTCATAAAGCTTTCTAAATACCGGAAACTGGCTACGTCCGGCATTCCACTTCGCTCGCTGGAAGAGCGGGGTATCATATCGTCGCCCACTCCAACCCAAAACGTTTTCCTTTCACTCAGGGAATGCGGTTGTCCTGCTGCGATGCGCGAGAAAGCCACTCAGCTATCGCCTAAATACGCCAGAAACTCTGAAGTCTGGTGGTCTTACTTCCACCCTGAAACCGAGGATTTCGATGCGGGTCGCAAAAGATCCCACGAAGCAGCAAAAGAATATCGGAACGAATTGGACGCCGAAACATTCCACTGCATCGAGGCTGACTATAAAATCCGTTATATCCCTATTTGAGCTTCGCGACCTTCCCGCTTTTGCGGTAAATCCAATCACCCATGCTTTTTCTCAATCCACTATTGCTTTGGGGCCTGCTTGCCGCAGCGGTTCCCATTGCGATCCATCTTCTCAACCGCCGCCGCCACAAGACCATCCAGTGGGCGGCCATGCAGTTCCTGCTCAAGGCCACCCGCGAATCACGCGGCAAGAAAAAGCTCCGTCACATTCTCATTCTAACGTGCCGCGCGCTCGCCATCTCGGCGCTCGTCTTCGCCGCTGCCCGGCCCATCGTTTCCGGCCTGATCGGCTGGGGCGGCGGCTCGATCGATACCGTCGTCCTGCTGTTGGACCGCTCCGCCTCGATGGAATCCAAACCCGGCGACGGCCTCAACCCGCGCCGCCAGATCGTCATTGAAAAAGTCCGCGACGCAATGGCCAACCTCGGATCACCCCGCCTCGTTCTGATCGACAGCGCCAGCAGGAAACCGCAGGAAGTCCCCTCGCCCGATATCCTCACCGAGCTCTCCGCCACCGCGCCCACCGACACTGCGGCGGATTTCCCCACCCTGCTCAACCGCGCCGCCGAATTCCTGATGGAAACCTCCGGCCGTTCGGAAATCTGGCTCGCCTCCGATCTCCAGTCGTCCAACTGGCATCCCGATGACGAGCGCTGGGCAACCGCTCGCGCCAGTCTTGCCTCACTTACGCAGAAACCCGCCATCCGGGTTCTCTCGCTCACCGGAGCATCAGCGTCTAACACTAATATCCGCCTCCTGAGCGCCCGCCGCGCCGGTGATGAAATCCTGCTCGATCTCGAAATCCTCCGCGCCGAGGAATCGCGTGGCACCGTCAACGTCCCGCTCACCACCCACCTCAACGGCACCCGCACCACTGAGAGCCTCTCACTTCCCACCCAGTCCCTCCGTTTTCAAAAACGCATCGCCGTCCCGCCCGACAGCGCCACCGGCTACGGCTGGCTCACCATCCCCGCTGATGGAAACCCCAGCGACAACGCTACCTTCTTCGCCTACGGGCCTTCGCGCCCTATCAAAACCGTCGTCGTCGCCTCTGCCGGAGAGGCCGCCGATTATCTCGCACTCGCCGCCGCGCCTCCCGGTTTCGGAAATCAAAGTGTTAGCCGCATCGATCCCGGTCAGGTCGCCGCTCTCGCCACCGGTGACATCGCCACCATCATCTGGGCCGCGCCGCTTCCCACCGGTCCCGCTTATGAAGCTGTCAGCCGTTTCCTCACCTCCGGCGGTCACGTGCTTTTCCTTCCGCCCGGCACCCCGTCGGAAAACTCCTTCGCCGATTTCAAATGGTCCGATCCCACCGAAGCCCCTACCGGGAAATTTTTCATCCTCAAGGATTGGAACCATAGCGACGGCCCGCTCCGCGATGGCATCGACGGTACGCCCATCCCCGCCGAACGCCTCCGCGCCATCCGCCGCCAGATCCCGCAGGGCGACGCCTCGCCACTCGCCCGTTGGGAAGATGAGGAGCCCTTCATCACCCGCCGCATCGTCGATCACGGCACCGCGTGGTTTCTCGGCACCACGCCGGATTACACTTGGTCGAACCTGGGGGATGCAGACGTCCTCCTTCCCACCGTCCAACGCATCATCGCCGCCGGTGCCGATCGTTTCGATGCCTCCTATCTCACCACCGTCGGCAGCGACGCCACCCAACTCCTCGCCGGAGAAACCCGCACCCGCCTTGACGACTATGGCACACCCGATCCCGCCAACGCAGATTATCAATCCGGCATTTTCCGCCTCGGCGAAAGATTGTTAGCCGTCAACCGACCCGTCCAGGAAGACGCCCCGGAGGTCCTCTCCCGCGAGTCGCTTGACATCGCCCTCGCCGGCACGAACTACACCCTGCTCGACCAAGCCGGCCAAGCCAACGACCCTTCGCTCTCCCGCGACGTTTGGCGCGCCTTCCTCATCGCGGTGCTCCTCTTTTTCATCTCCGAAGCCATCCTCTGCCTTCCGAAGAAGACTCATCCACAAGTTCTCCCCACAAAAGTCACCGCCTGAACGCCCGTTCTCCTCGCCTCCAATGATTCTCTCTTTCAAAGACAAGGACACCCAACTGCTCTATGAGACCGAGAAAACCCGACAATTCACCCAAATCGCCCGAGTGGCCTTGCGGAAGCTCATTCAGCTCGATGAAGCCATTGCTATCGAAGACCTTGCCGTCCCTCCCGGCAACTGGCTTGAGGCACTCAAGGGAAACCGTCTCGGCCAACATTCCATCCGCATCAATGACCAATTCCAGATTTGCTTCATGTGGAACGGAAAGGACGCCGAGGCCATTGAAATTTGCGATTACCATTGAATATCACCCATAACGTTATAGGTTACAGACATGGATCCAATCACCCCTGGCGAAATCCTTTTGGAGGAATATCTCAAGCCGCTCGCCATCTCCCAAAACGGGCTTGGACGGGCACTTGGCGTTTCTCCGAGGGCCATCAACGAGATCGTCCTCGGACGTCGCTCGATCACTCCGGAAATGTCTATCAAGCTTGGCAAGTTCTTCGGTCAGTCCTCGAAATTTTGGTTCGGCATCCAAACCAACTGCGACTTCCGCCGTCTGAAAAACAAGGAAGCGGAACTCACCTCCAAGGTTCAACCGCTTCACTCGGTCGCCTGAAAACCCTGCTCGTCCGGAATTCAATTTTCAAGTTTTAGTGCTCCACCTCTCACCCACCCCCCTCACTCTCTGGATCGGCATCATCGCCCTGATCCTGATCGGCGCGTTGTCCGTCGTCTCGTGGAAACGCAGCCCGCACCCTCGGCGCACCGCCTTGCTCGAATGCCTGCGTTTTCTCGCTTCTCTTGGTGTCGTGATCCTGCTCTGGCAGCCGGAGTGGCTCACCACCATCCACCCGGACTCGAAGCCGAAGATCGCCATTCTTTGGGATGATTCCAAGTCGATGACCACCATCGACGCCACGCTGCCGCCTGTTCTATCAGGAAAATCTGAGGTTATCTCCCGCGCCGATTGGGTGAAAAAAGCCCTCACATCGGATCTCTGGAAACCCCTCGAAGCCAACGGCGCGAACATCGTTTCTTCCAACCCGTTCGCCACTCCCGCCGACGCCGGAACCTCGCTGCTCAATTACCAGCCTTCCGCTCTATCAGGCACCGACCTCGAAGCTCCGCTATCAGAACTCCTCGACAAGGAAACCAACCTCCGCGCCGTCGTCCTGCTCAGTGATGGTGATTACAACCTCGGCCAGCCACCCGTCGCCGCCGCGCAGAAAATGCGCCTCCGCGGCGTCCCGCTTTTCCCGATCCCGGTCGGCAGCAACGTCCGCCTGCCGGACCTTGACGTTCTGTCTGTCTCGGCACCCACCTACGGCATTGTCGGGGAAAATGTGCAGATCCCCTTCACCATCCGCTCCTCGCTCGACCGCCAGGTGCGCACCATCGTCCGCCTGCGCGACGAGTCGGGGCACGAACGGACCAAGGACATCGTCATCCCGCCGAACGCCGAAACCTACGACTCCATCCTCTGGCGTCTCGAAAAGGAAGGCTCGTCCACGCTCGAACTCTCCATTCCCGTCGCCGATGGCGAACTCGTCGCGACTAACAATTCTCGCAAGTTCAACATCTCCGGAAAACCGGAAAAGATCCGCGTGCTCGTCATCGACACCCTGCCGCGCTGGGAATACCGCTTCCTGAGAAACGCCCTCTCACGCGATCCCGGTGTCGAGCTTTCCTGCCTGCTCATGCAGCCCGAACTCGGAGCGGGCGAGGGCAAGGACTACATCAAGGAGTTCCCTTCGAAAATCGAGGAGCTGGCGAAGTTCGACGTCATTTTCATCGGCGATGTCGGCGTCGCCCCGGGCCAGCTCACCAAGGAACAATGCACGCTCATCCGCGGCCTCGTGGAGAACCAGGCGTCCGGCGTCGTTTTCCTCCCAGGCTCGCAGGGCAACCAGTTCACCCTGCTCGATACCGATCTATCCGATCTGATTCCCGTCATCCTCGATGACACCCACAAAACCGGCATGGCGGAATCCATTCCATCCCCGCTCAACCTCACCACCGAAGGCCGGACGTCGCTCCTAACGATGCTCGGCAACAACGAGGAGGAGAACCCCGAGATCTGGCGACGACTCCCCGGTTTCTACTGGCACGCGCCCGTCATCAAGGCCAAGGGCGGCACCGAGGTTCTGGCCGTCCATGGCAACCGCCGCGGGAAATTCGGTCCCGTCCCCCTCCTCGTCACCAAGGCAGCCGGCAGCGGCAAGGTCCTCTTCATGGGCATCGACTCCGCCTGGCGCTGGCGCCGCGGCGTGGAGGATCTCTATCACTACCGGTTCTGGGGCCAGGTCGCCCGCTGGATGTCCTATCAGCGGAACATGGCCGCCGGCCAGCGCGTCCGGCTGTTCTTCAGCCCCGAGCGCCCCGAGCCCGGAGCCACCGTCACGCTCAATGCGAACGCCTTCGATCCCAACGGCGCGCCGCTCAAGGAAGGCACCGTCGCCGTCGATCTCACCTCGCCCAACGGCCGCACCCAGCGCATCGAACTCCAGAAAAACGACACCGCCTGGGGAGCCTTCAGCGGCCGCTTCAAGGTTGATCTACCCGGAGCCTGGAAACTCCGCGCCGCCGCAACAGGAGCGGAAGACAAGCCCGTGGAAACCACCATCCTCGCCCAGGGCGTGGAGATCGAAAAAATCGGCCAACCCGCCCGCCCGGAAGTGCTTGAAGAAATGGCCAAGGTTTCCAAAGGCCGCGTCATCCAGCCCGCCCAGCTCGCGGATCTCATCACGGAAATCACCGCCCTACCGGAACCCCGCCCGCTCGAAAACCGCATCCCGCTTTGGTCCCACTGGGGCACCATCGCCGCCCTCGTCACCCTGCTCGGCCTCTTCTGGATCGGCCGCAAGTTAAACGGCGCATTCTGACGGGGATCGCTACTTGGGAATTGCCGGAGGTTTTGGCCAAGGGGCCAATTGACACCGCCTTTCATTTCGCTTAGCCCATCTTTAGCAGTTAGGTATTTAAAATCGCCAAAAAACCACTTTTTTGACGCTCAAAAATTACGCAACTCGTTCAGGTTCAGTAAGTCTAACATTTGGAATCCCAAATGTAGTGCCATAATTTACATTTTGTTCTTGCGTCGTCCCCGGTCCCATGCTGATCCTACGGGTCATGTTCATTCGGCAGACCCAAACGCGATCTAACGGCATCAGCGACTCCTATTCCACCTATCGCCTCGTCGAATCAAGAAGGGTCGGCAAGAAGGTCAGCCAGCACACTTTGCTCAATTTGGGCACGAATTTCGACCTCCC
>Ga0209512_1001149_pt1 | contig 34957 bp, 32 predicted proteins | sample frozenSSSSmetaG_FD_184142 | JGI IMG/M metagenome (GOLD analysis project Ga0209512, IMG submission 184142) | Glacier valley bacterial and archeal communities from Borup Fiord, Nunavut, Canada, to study Microbial Dark Matter (Phase II) -... | ecosystem: Environmental > Aquatic > Freshwater > Ice >...
CATCCGTCGCAGCCGCACCAGGAGCACCACCCACCGTCCCAGAGGGTCTCAATGTACCCACCCCAGAACGCCTTGACCGCCTCCAACGCCTGGAGAACCTTATCGGCCCAGTTCCGATTTACTTCTAGGCCGCAGCCCATATTTGCGACATGGGAAAGCTAGATCTTTTTATCCATATCGCTGAATTGAGCCCACACATACTTCGTGACGCTACTGAGGCTGCGAAGCAAATGATCACGTCGTGTAAGTTAATAGCTAATTCTTTATCTTAAAGCTAACATTTCATAGGGGCCCAAGGCAACCGAGACCGAGACACCTATGAGAGATAAGAAGCTCATCTGAGTTGGAGTGGACGAGGAGATACATGTCGTGGCACAGGTCTATTAGGCATGGAATGGAACGGGGAGGATTTCAGACTCCGAGTTGCGAGGTTGGAGGCTGAAGACTCAGATGGAGACGACGGCAGCATAGATTCCATGAAGCAGATGCTCAACAATGAGATAGCGGTCGTGACACATGCATATTGGGCACGGAATGGAATGGGGAGAGTTTCAGACTCAGAGTTGCGAGGTTGGAGGCCGAAGACTCAGATCGAGACGATTGCAGCATAGACCATATTACATACCGAATACATACAACGACTAATGCAATGGCGGGTGGCTGATCGTTCTTGCAGGAATGACAGACATTAACGAGAATATAAGACGATTGAAGACCTCACCTACTACATCCAGAGTGAGTGCGGAGTGAGAGCGATGGGACCATGGAGTATCCACATGTATGTTGTCAAACAGGTTGTAAACGATGAAGCAAAAGAAACGGCTGTCAACATCATTGATGGTCAATTACCTATCCAAACAGCCATCTAATGAGACCATCATCAAGTAATCAACGCTCACCTCACCACAGGCGTCTTCACCACTCTTCTATCTTGCGAAAGATAAAGAACTAAATATTAAATATATTTAAATATATTAAGCTAGATTATATCTCCTTCGAACCGAACCCTCCTTCCCTTTGTCCATGATCATCTTCCGCTCAGCATCACATCCACCATATCATATTCATAGATTATCTCCGAAACCAAGTCCCATTTCGCTGCTTTATCAAGGGCCCTCTTCACCATTTATCGCATCTGCTTGTCGCATTACTCCAAGGGTCGGGAAGTGCAGGCATCTGAAACTGTAGATTGCTAAAACTACCATCCGCGATGCAGAACTCTTCCAGCGAGTCCCACAGCAGCAGCATAGATATATCTGCAAAGCCACAGGTTACTATCTATCCATCATCATCATTCAACTACCAAAATGTCCTCACATCTTTGCCGCTGCCGGGGCGGCTTCTGCGGGAGCTGCAGCCTTTGCTGGGACTGCCTCTGCTGGTGCTATCGGAGTCGCGACACCATTAGTTGCCTGGACTAACAGGTTTGGCTGACCGAGCGTGCCCTGGGTGAAGCGGGAGTTGAAGCCGATCACACTCTTGGCTGCAATAAATGTTTCTGGAGTGATCGACACGGGGACGGCGCTGATGACCCAGTCTACGCCTTCTGAGCAGGGAGGCGTGGTGAGGGAGCCCACGTATCTGCAGGGAGTCAGTTGAGTTGTGCTGTCAAATGCGATGGAGAATCCTACCTCATGACTGAATTGCTATTGAGATGTGCAATAAGGGATGTGAAGGACAACGGATTTGTGACAGCAACATCGCCCGGCTTGGTGATGTTTGAAACAGAGGGAAGCACTTGGCCAAAAAGTTCGGGTTGATTCGCGCCAAGGTCGATGAGGAAGCTGACGACTGCTATTGAGGCGTCTAGAAACATCAATGTTAGTTATATCTGTGTAGGTGAGCTACAGGTGTTGATGGAGTGGCCTACCCTCAGCCTCGAAAACGAAATGGCTCTCCATTGCGAAAAACTGCTCGTTGAGTCTGTGTTCACTTGGCGAATGGAAATGAAACTGCTTCATTTTATAACTCTTAAGTGCCGTCTCCAACGTCCCGTTGACCAGGACCTCGACCGTTGTCCCTAGGTTCTCAAATTCGGAGCCAGCGGTGTCTGCAATCGCCACTTTGTATGCCGACCCAGCATCATGTGCCACCGTTGTGCTGTTCAGGTTGATGGGTGATTGCCTTGTGCCAGTCAGGCATAGAGAGTTTTCGGGCTTTAGCTTCGACCACTGCAATGGCCCAATGGGGTCTGTATATCCAAATGCGGCGCCTTCAAAAGCCCCTTCCGCGCGTGGGTGGAGAGAGGTGCCATGGGCGCAGGACGCCGAGGCGGATTGGTAGAGGACTGTCGATGCAGCAACGGCGCAGAATATGGAGGCCCTCATGGTTGGATTGGTGTTGCTATATCAAACAAACAAATATTCGTACAAAGGGATCTCTAGATCCTGCAGACAAAAACGCAAATGACTATTTGGGCTGTGAAGATGGAACGTCAAGTAAGGGAAATGCAAGAATAAATCGGCAATACTCAAGAATAAAAAACGACCAGCAAAGAACAAGAACGGATAAAGAGAAGGAACAAAGAGAAGGGCACCCAGGACTACCTTATAATCTAGACTGCAAGCCAGTGTACTCTTGGCTGGTGAAGTTATTTCGGTATTTCGGTGGTGATTGATATGGGGTCTGAGACAGTTCTGCGGGATGCCGAGCCCTTGGCCGATGTTATGGCTAGATACCAAGAACAGCTTGTCGCGCACTTCGAACGGGCCAAGACTGTTAGCCTTGCTTGTTGCTTGAGCATCAACGAGTCGACGGCCATAGAAGGCTCGTTATGCATAGGCGAGATGAGGAGCGGCACCGAGGAATTGAGATCTTCCAGGTATGTGCAGGAAGAAGAACGACAAATGTTGAATCCGGAGAGATCTGATTGTTTCGACGAGACGAGACAATACAATGCCATGCGATGCAATGCAATATAATACTACACTACAAAGCCAAGATGTCAGGATCTAAAGGAGCAGGAAGCTACTAAGAAGGGCAAGCCGTAACCATCATACAAATCGTACAATAGAGTATGGAGCAAGATGCCCTTGGTCCGATGATGGGAATCTTATGAATGCGCTATTTAGTGAGATGGCTGAGTGAGATGGTTGAGCCGGTGGAGCAATTGGCCGCCGTCTGGCTTTAGCCCTGCCTTCGTGTCAGTCCAATCTCTTCTCAAGTCTTCTCAATCAGATATCGAGCATTGCTTCGCTTTTCTTTTGTTTTCTTTTCTCTTTATCGTCGCAATAATAAACAACCACTTCGACTGAAGATATCAAAACACCAGTGTTGATGTTGCAATGAGTGGAGACGAGCGAAGCGTCGCGTTTCACGCACTTTTCGCCAAGGACACGCACAAAAGACTGATGATGGACGTGAATTGCCAAGTCCGAGAGTGAGTATGAGACTCCTATTTTTATCGCCTTGTCAGTGCTTGTTACAAGAGCGTCGCGGCTGGACCAAGACAGACTCCGTACTATACTATCTGTACTATACTGTACGGAGTACATACACAGAACAGAATAGAGCAGATGATGGGAAATGAGGGATTGATCAACAAGACCAGCGAACAATGCCATCTTAAGGCGAGGCATTTTCATCTCGACTGAAGGATTTTGATCAAGTGCAGTTCCCGACTATGTACTTTGTAGCAGTCTAGATTCCGAGAGTTGTTTGGTCAGATTCTGATCCAGACTGCAGGCACAGACTAGGTTGGAACGACCTCAGGCAAGCACTCCAGAGTTTCAACTGATCTTGTAAACAAAGAAGATTTAGAACTAGAAAACACTACCACTGGGTCAGTTGAAAGTCTAAAGACGATCCTTAAATCCATGTCGCTAAAACTTACATTTCGCGACGCTAGGAAACATTCAACACATCAGGTCACAGCAAAGCACATCACAGCAGAACATACATATCTCAAATCATAAAACAGCAAAGTCTGCTCAATCCATCCATTTTAATGTCTCAAAAGACATTTGGTATCGTAGCTTTAAGCCAGTGAGCATAAAGGTCATGAGTTCCATCATAAAACCAGGCATTGTGTCGAGAAAGCAAGAACAGAGATGCTTTTACTTCATCATACCAGATAGCCATCTGGTGACTGACAACAAAAGAAAACGTGTTGATGACTCGAGTCAGATGCCGGAAACCCAAGTAAATGCAGACTGAACGCCGGCGGATTTTGCATGCGCTGAATAACAAGTATACAAAGAAGTCAATCCTCAATTCTCTGCCACCCTTTCCAAATGCCCGGGGAAGTAAGTCTTCTCGAAATGTAAGATCGGCCTTGATGTATCATCCGCCGTGCCGACATCCGAGGTCGGCTTAGTTCTGGTTCTCTGGGCACTGGGCCTGGACATGTCCTGGCTGTCTGCACTTGTAGCAAGTGCGCTCGGCGGAGGTCTCCGATGGGCAGTCGCGGCTCAAGTGGCCGGTCTGGCCGCAGTTGTAGCACTTCTGTCCCTGGGTGCAGTCGCGAGACATGTGGCCGACACCACCGCAGGAGTAGCAGGTCTGCTGGCGCTGTCCACCGTAACCACCGCCGTAACCGGCAGCACCACCGTAGCCGGCATTTTGGTAACCACCAGCTCCAGCCTCTGGGCAGTTGCGGGCGATGTGGCCGACCTTGGAGCACTTGTAGCACTCCTGGGAAGATCCACCGTAGCTGCGTCCACCAGCGGCACCCTCGGCGGCTGGGTTGGCACAGTCACGGCTGATGTGTCCGGGTTGGCCGCCTATAGCATGTTAGATGAAGTTGTTGTCTGCCGTCAGAATCACTTACACTTGTAGCAGGTCTTGTCCTTTGGTCCTTCTGGGCACTCGCGGCTCATGTGTCCCTCACCTAAAGTTGGGTAAGTCAAAAGTCAATACGGTAGCCTCATGGGGTTACAAACCACCGCAGTTGTAGCTATCTCATCGTCAGTCACTCATTCTCAGCAGTTGACAGATTTCGAACATACCACTTGGCTGGGCCACGGGTTGGGCAATCACGGGCCTGGTGAGTGTTGTCACCGCCTATATGAAGATGTCAGTAGCGTTCCAACAACTGAAGCTTTGGATCAAGTCCCGAGAAGCTCGAGATAGATCTCTGCGAAACATATTTGCAGCCCTCGTTGAGCATTCGCCACGCAGCAGACAGAAAGTTTGGCGACGCTTGGATAATCGGTGAACCAGTCGCGCTTCAATGGAAGCAGCATGTCAGAGGTTTGAGGCCTTCTTTATCATGGGGAGCCAAAAAGATATTGTCGCATGTTCCCCATGTTGTTGTCTTGCTTCGTTGGAATGCTCTCGGCGGGGTGGCAAATACACGTCGTTTTGTAACCGACAGGACATAAGAAGGCGATTCAACGTACAGTTGTAGCATCCACGCTGCTGGGGGGCTCCTCCGTACTCCATTGTGAAGATTGAGTTGACTTAAAAGTGTCTGGAGAGTAGAGGTAAATGTCAGTCGCTGTATTCTCAAGAATGAAAGGGAGTAGTCGATGGCTCCCAGGTGTTGAAGCTCTGAAGTGGAAGTGGCGGGGAGGAGTAGGGCTTGTTGCGATATGGACAGAGATTTCAGAGAGAGAAGGAAGTGAGAGTTGCAGCATACCTTTTAAAGAGTTGTAGTTGTAGTTGAAAGAGACGAAAGTGAAATCGTCAAAGAGATTCTGGATATATCGAAAATGTAGATGACAAGTTCAGATGACAAGTTGATGGAAGTCTTATAATAACAAGAGCAAGGGCAAGATCGAGAACTTGGAATTTTCTTTTGCACCAAAATCTCGCCAAAGTCTCTGAATGATCCGGAGAATCAGTTTGTGGCCGACGCTAACGCGGAGAAGCGGCGAATGCGGCGATCTGATTGGCGAGGCTGCGAACGGAGGGGCTCTGCAGGGCGGTGAGCTTTATCTGGGAGAGGAAGAACGATCTTCCGTGGAGGCGATAACACACCTCGTGGTGATGGTACGAGTAAGGGAAGGAAAAAATGAAAATAAATAAAAGGGGGCAAGTCAGAGGCAAGTCAGAGGAAAGTCAGAGGCAGATCAGAGGCAAGTCAGAGGCAGAGGCAGAGGCAGAGGCAAAGAAAAAGAAAAGGAAAAGGAAAAGGAATATACACAGAGCAGAGGCAGAGTAGAGGCAGAGAAACAGAAGATCTACTGCGGCAAAGTGGCAATGGGGATTCTATTCATTTATTTATTTATTTATCTATTAATTGATGAGTTGATATTATTTTTCGATTTATTTCGATTTATTTCGATTATTAACAATAACCACCGGCAGCCGCGGAGCATCTAATTTATAAAGTTGCAGAGAGTCCTATTAAATTAATTTATTAAATTAATAAAACACTGATAATAACCAGCCTCGCCTCTCACCCTTCAAAACGAGAACCACTGTCCAGTTCCACTGCTCCTGTGCAAAATTGGAAATAAACTGTGGATTACCTTAAATAGTCTAAAAACATTGAACAGCTCGAAATTTCTCTTTTATGATGCTGCGAAATATAACAAAGTTCTCAGCTGCTTGCTGTGCCGTCATTGCCATCCATATCCCATATCTTATCGGAAGATCCGATTTCGATGGCGACAGGCGTACATACGTGCACAGACTGCACAGACCAATTCCCGACGACGCGACTCTCATGGTGAAGCGCGTCTGAAAGTCGGAGCTCTCAAGCTCAGAGGCTCAGAGCTCAACGACATTCAGCACGCACAATACTGCATGTATGCAAACTCTTCCAATGCAATGGAGCGATGGGATGAGGGACGTTTGGCTTTGTTTGAGGCTCTAGGAGATATCTGTGACCGAGTTGGCAAGGATGACGTGAAAGGTACAACACTATAATACTTGTCAAGTCTCTCCTGTTAACGAACGGCGATTGATGGCTCAGAGTACTAACATTGAGTCATTCACCAGATCTCGCACACTCAATCAAAAGCGCCAATGGCAGAGGATTTGCTAAAGAGCTGCAAGAACTTCAGCAGAAAGCTCGAATCGTCGACATCTTCAGAAATGACGGTGTCATTAAAGCCTTGCACCTCTCATTGACCGACCCTATAGTACTTGCCAAAGAGCTTCGAGAACTTGGATGGAAAGCTCAGATACTGGATATATTAAGTAGTGACCACTATTCCAGAGACCTTTCTCTCAGAATCCCAGATCCAAAGCTCAAAGCATTGGCCGCCAAACTCGAAGATGTGCGCGGAAAAGCCCAAGCTTTTGATGTGGTGGCCGGCAAGGATTATTCAAGTGATGCCTCAGATCTGAATGCTGAGCCTAATCCGAACCTCGATAGATTGGGCGAAGAGCTGGCGGAGTTACGGGAGAAAGCAAAGATGGCTGAAATGTTGATGGAGGAGAACAAGCATCTCCGTATGGATCTTGAAAACGCGCTTCGAAAGCCAAAAGATGCATTAACCACAACGGACGACATCAATTATCAAGAGCAAAACTCAGACCAGAGAGCTTTAACGGCCGCTGAAAAGAAGGGCAAGGATGGATTACACAAAGGTTCAGATGATTACAGTGCGTTACGCATCCGATTTGAGATCCTCTCGAGAGCACACACGATGCTCCAAGCTAGATGTAGAAAGATCCGTGAGCACAGTCAGCAATGGTGGGGTTATGCGAAAAGTCTTGAAAAACGGCTCGAAAAGAACCAAGCTATACTGGCAGACCATGGCTTGCTCAATCGGGAGCCTTTCCAAGCCAAACACAGCGTCATGGAGCGACCTACAAGTGCTGAACCCGACGTAGCAGAGAAGGCATCCGACAATGATCAGCTACACGATACTTCAAAACTACCATCTTTGCCACGTCGCAGACTGAAGTCCTCGCCAATTCCACCTGTCACTGATCTTGACGGCGATACAATGGTTGGAACGCCGAGGAGCACAAATCCCAAGATAACCATTTCTATTCATAAGCCAGTCCAGCAAAATGATGGCCCAGAGATCCGCTTGGATCTCATGTATCCCACAACCGAGCAAGATGATACTAGAGATCATGGAAAAGTGGCCGCGCCCCTTCCTCTGCCTCAAAATGTGGCTGTTCAACCAGAACAATCACCTCAGCTACCTCGATATTCTAAAAGTCAACTGGTTCGAACGGCATCCATTCCAGATTCCACTGATCCAGCTTCGTCACCATCACAACAGCATACCAGCTCGACCCAAGGCGACCCTGATGATATACTAGTTGATAGTAGAATTCAGCAGGCAATAACCACTTCCACCGTCACCGCAGTCGAGAATTCTTCAGATGCACCGGTTGTTGTATCCGCTCGCGTCATTCGAAAACGGAAGGTTACGGAGTCACCAAAGAAGATCAGGATCAAGAAGGAGCATGATTCCAGTAGCCCTATCGCTTTCCTGAGTATGCGACATCTTGAGCCCCACGAAAGCATGGATCTCGACGAGATCGGCCCAAAGACTGCCACGCCGAAAAAGGTGCGCCATCCGGCAATCCCTATCTATTCGAATGAGATGGAAACGAATGACTATCATTACCAGCACGCGCCGGTCTTTCATACTACCGCAGCAAAAACAGGTATATCATACCACCCTACGACACCGCAAGTTCGCACTCCATCAGCTCGTGGAAACGTCTCTGCCCTGCAGCCAAAGAGTATCAATAAGAAGATACTGCCACGGACAACTATCAAATATCCTTCTGCGAAGCGTCAACGGCTAGAAGATCGAGTTCGAGGAGCGGCTCTTCTGTCAGAAGATGGCGAGAATAGTCCCGCGGTATCTGCTGCTTCAGTAATTCGAAAGCGTCAGCAACGAAGACCTGATGTAGCTCAGCGTCTTGCATCACTGCTTGATGAACCTCCTTCGAGAAGCTCAAAATGGGATTCAGGAGGAATCGTGACCTTGGCAGATGTGGACGATATGGGAGATATTGCTCCTGACGACCGGCTGCAAAGAATGCTACTTGCCAAACGGACTTCACTCACGTCTGCTAACCAACGTCATAAACGGGGCCTGCCTTCGGACGATTCTTCAAGGTTGAATAAATCCAATTCAAAACGCAATGTTGCCCAGAAGAAAATCCCAGACAGCCCCTCATCCTCTGAAGAAGATTCTGAAGATGAATATGCCGAGGAGCTGGACCCTGCTCCCGAGGACGAACCTTTCAGGGCTCGGCACCTTCGGCGTTTAGGTCTTGAACATTTCAAGGTCAATCCAGCTTATAATCAAGGCTATGACTATGCGTTCAGAGATGTCGTGCGCGGGCGTGAGAAGCGCAAATGCCTCCCTGGATGCACCAAGGCAGAGTGTTGTGGCAAGGCATTTAGAAAATTAGCAGAGATGACCAAAGGCGATATGGAGAACCAGACATCCTCCCAGGCGGAGGAAGACAATCGTTTGCTTCAGGATTATTTGGGTGCAAACAGCGGAAAACTGCAAAACATGTGCAAAGAAGAGAGAAAGGAAACTCTCATCCAAGCCAAGACGTGGGAGCTGTCGAATAAGCATGGGAAGCATCGACATGCATTTGAGCGGCGTCAAAGCCCTCCCGGGTTTTGGAGAACGGATTTCCCTACAACCCAGGAGGTAGAGGCAGACCGTAAAGAGGCGGCAAAGGTGGAGAGGGAATTGGTGAAGAAGAGGTATGAGGAGGCCATGCGTGAGGGAGGAAGGTGGATGTTCCGTGACGAGTGAGCTGCTCTTGGCTTGAGATGAGACGTGTTGATGATACCCGATATATTGCTCAAAATAATAGCTGCATAAGCATAATGTGCTGCTATAAATGGAACAAGTGAAGTACATATATATATGTGGCTGTGTGGTGTGGCTGTGTGGCTGTGGCTGTGGATGAGGGGGGCGAGTGCTTCGTACACGCTTTAATTGCGGAAAACCGAAACTGCACTAAGTCTGGAATTAACGGAACGGAACAGCACTCTACTATTCTAGAGTAAGCCAGTTTAAGTCACTAACAGCACTAGTATTCTGTCCACGACGTCGCGCTCGCTCTCTGCACAAGGCCGCAGAGAAGGCTTACATTTTACATTTCAACAACAACAACAACAATCCACAGCAAACCCACCACTTATGAGATTGTCGATCTCATTTCGACGTTGATATTGGTCGCGCAGACTCTCTCGCATATACCCTCGATAACATGGCGGATCAGGGTCCCGAACTCGAGCGCGACGACTCCATCTCGTCGCAGGATCCTCACAATGTGAAGGTCAAGAAGGTCAAGAACCGGAAACCAGCGAGTGCGTATATATACCAGCTTCTGATCTCGCAATTGAGCGACGGAGTAGGACTGAGGTTGACTTGCCTTTCACAGATACTGCGTTCAGACAGCAACGGCTGAAGGCATGGCAGTAAGTCCACGACATTCCCATCTACATTCACATTTATCCGCCACCGACGAGCCCAGGAGCTGATGATGAATGCAGACCTATCCTGACACCGAAAACCGTCCTCCCTCTCTTCTTCGCCATAGGCATCATATTCGCACCGATTGGCGGAGCATTATTATACGCAAGCGCACAAGTGAGATAACCCGGATGCTGCGGAAATTGAACACTGTGAGCCAGGCTGACACAAAGATATTGTAGGTCCAAGAGCTCGTCCTTGACTACACAAACTGCGCGACAGAAGCGCCCGACTCCCTATTTACAACACCAATGCCCGATGGACTAGCAACATGGCACTTCAAAGACATGGTGAACACGGCACCTAAAGCCTCCTGGTCGCGGCAAACCATCAACTACACCTACCCGAACGGCGTCGTGCTGAACGACGTCACGCAATGCTCGCTCGTCTTCGATATTCCATCGCCAATGCAACCGCCCGTCCTCTTCTACTACCGCCTCACAAACTTCTATCAGAACCATCGACGCTACGTGAAGTCTTTCCAACAAGACCAGCTGCGTGGTGTCGCTGTCGACAACAACACCATCTCGACTTCCCTCTGCGACCCGCTGCGTCTCGATGCCCGTGGCCGGGCGTACTATCCATGCGGCTTGATCGCAAATTCCATGTTCAATGATACTTTCAACCCTCCCGTCCTCCTGAACGTCGCCGGCAGCAGCGAGGCCAGCAGGGTATACCCCATGCAGAACAACACCAGGATCGCCTGGGATAGCGACAAGCAGCTCTACGGCCCGACGAAGTACAATTACGATCAGATCGCCGTGCCGCCGAACTGGGTGAAGCGCTTTGGTGGTGACACCTATACTGACGCGCACCCGCCCCCAGATTTGCAGACCGACCAGGCCTTCCAAGTCTGGATGCGGACAGCTGGCCTGCCGACATTTAGTAAGCTCGCGCAGAGGAATGACGAGGATGTGATGGAGGTGGGGACATATAGGGTGGACATCAATCAGCATTTCCCAGCCGATATCTATGGAGGGACGAAGAGCATCATTATCTCCACACGCACGGTGATTGGAGGCCGCAATCCTTTCTTGGGAATTGCGTACGTGGTGGTCGGAGGACTCTGCATCATCCTGGGCGCTGTCTTCACGGCTACACACTTGATCAAGCCAAGGTATGTGCCTTCCCTGCTTGAGGGAGGCAAATGTATGGGCGCCTTGAACAGACATGCTGACATTGCACAGAAAATTGGGCGACCACACTTACCTCTCCTGGAACAACGAGCAGCCCAGCACCGCAACGACGACTGGCCGGGACGGCGGACGCGAGGGTGCTTAAAGCCCTAAACTCGTTGAGTCTTTTGTAAATTATGATTACGATCAGCTGCTTTTTCTCGTTTCCTATCTCGATGTTTGGCGTTTCATTGGTTTTGCCGGGCTGGGTGTGTATTTGATGCAGGATTGCGGAAAGAGGGGGCACATACATATATCCTCCCTACAGAGTTGTCGTGAAAAGAAATGTCTAGTATCCTCGAATTTTCACACTATTTTGAAGAGCATGCATGGCACGTGGGAGTATATCAGGTGAATGTATGTTCACGCCCTCTTTTGTGATTATGGTGCGTTAAAAGTTACATGCGCTATAAGTGCAAACGCCGGCTCCTATGAGCATCCCATCGCAATTTAAGAAAGCCAATCCTGCACAGCATAACCATCAGATCAAGGCCCTACAATCCCGCGCCTCAATTTTGTAAATCCTCTTATCGTATCATCAGTCCCTCCATCTTTAACGAGTTTAATGCTTCCTCTTCTTCTTCGGCTTCTCCTCCTCATCACTCAAGGCTCCCTCCCTATCCTTCCTCTTCGCCTTTGCCTCCAGCTCATCCCAATCCTCTCCCTCCTCATCCTCGCTCACTTCGCTCCCCTCATCCGTCGCCTCCGCGCTGGCCTCCTCGTCAAAATCGCTCTCCTCCTCTGAACTCTCCTCGCTGGCCGCAAGCTCAGAATCCGACATCTCGAAGGCCGACTCCTCGCTCTCCTCCTCGTCTTCATCATCAGACTCAGTGGCAAGGAATGACCATCCGCCGTCCGCGAAGAATGCATGCGGATCCGCCGTGACTGTCTTCATGATAGTTGGCCAATTCAAGTTGAGTGGGCCCTCGGAGAAAGGAATGTTAACGCTATCGAGCCACTCCTTGACGTTCTCAAGAGATTCAACGGGAATTGTGTTGATGTGTGCTGGCGGGCGACTGAAGTCCTTGAACACGAAGACCATATCGAAGTTCTTGAGGCCGAACTGGACGCGTTCCAAGTGGGCAATTTCGATGTCATCAAGCGTGATGACTGTGAATGGCTGCTCGGTGAGTTGGACCAGGCAGTCAGTGGAGGGCTGACAGAAGACGTTGGAGCGGTATGGGACGCCATTGAAGCCGAGTTCGCGGAAAGGAATATCGACGTCGACGTTCTCGCTCTTGCCAGCATCGGCGATCTTCTGGGCGAAGAGTTGGAATTGGCGATCGAGCTCGGCACGACGTCTACGCTCCTCTTGTTCGGCCTCGAATTCTTCCTCATCGCCGTATCTATATTTGCGCTTTCTATTTCCGGTCTCATCGAATTGGATGTCGGTAGCTTCGCGATAGAATTGGACATCCTTTTGCTTCTTTTTACCGATCATGATTGGATCCTTGAGATGAACATGGATGATGACGATCAACTCATGCTGACAAGGCTGGAAAAAGAGATGCTTGACGTTGCTGAATAGGATATCGACACGATGAGCAGGATTAAGAGGTGATTGGTATCGAAGACCGTTCTGATGGATCTCAACCTTTCCTGGAACACGCTTACCATCCATAGCCGGACGGATGAAGACATTGTCCATAACATTTGGCCGACGGTCTATTCCATGTTAGTGAACCGATATTGGGTAGTTAATTTGTTTCAACTTACTTCTGATCTCAATCAACTTATCCTGCTCCACCACATCCTCCATATCCTTTTTCTCTTGCTCACGCTTAACCGCGTCCCGCTTCATGTTGCCAATCTGGTTCGCAATTTCTTGGAAGCGATCACCATCGTGAGACCTGAAAGTAAGACTACGAACGAAATGCGCCGAGGCATCTTCGAATGGCTGATCGTCTTTGCGACCAACACCTTGGCCAGGGGACAAGAAGTTAATGCGAAGATATGAAAAATCACCTTCGTCACTCTTACTCGCGTTCTTGATCGTCTGGATATGGAATGGGACTGGACGGCCCATAATCGGAAGAACAATTGTTGAGTTCTTCTGGTCCATGACAATCGCCAGGTCGCGAACTTTTGATGGGAATTGGTTGTCGCGTTTGTATGATTCGAAGCGCTTAAATTTCTTTACTGCAACACCATTCTTGTTGCCAGTAACCTCAGCATATCGCGCGAGACCCTCTTCTTGCTTCTTCTTCGCCAGCTCCTTTTGATGTTCACGTCTTCGTGCCTCAGCACCTTCGTCGACTTGTGTTGTACGCTCAGCACGAAGCTTGCTTTTTACAATATTTGTGGTCGCAACGGCTCCAACCTTGGAATCCTTCTTTTCTCTCTGCTTAGGTGCGGGTGCTTCTTCTTCGTCATCCTTGAAGAAGAATGAGGTGGCATCCACATCTGATGGAGCATCACCTGTGAAAACATAAGGATCCGAAGTTGTGACACGAACGGTATCAGAGAGAACCAAGGAGTAAATCTTGCTCTTCCTGTCTTGCGGAGATGGATTCTCGATATCATTGAAGCCAGTAGTGATACAGAGTGTCATCCCATCCTTCAATGTGCGTCCATTCTTGCCGTTTAGGAGAAGAGTTCCATCCTTGGTCTCAATTCCGATACCAGCACCAACATTTCTGAGGAAGTGCTTCTCAAGCTCGGGCTTCTTGGCCTTAATCAATGATAAAGCCTTGCCATAAATATCCTTGACGATCGCACCATCGCGGATTTCCTTCAGCACGAGCGCATGAACTGCAAGAAGAAGCTTATAGTTGCTTTCTTGCGATTTATTTGGATCGACGAGGTATGTGCGAGCAATCATCGAGCAGTATGACTTATAACGCAGCCCCATAATGGCAAGGATAACACCGGCATGGAGATTCTCGTCGTCCGTTTGCGCAGTCATCTTCAAGTCAAATTTGCCACCACTCTGGATAATCGGGCCATGGGTCCAATCCAGTTGTCCAGGCTCGAAGTCCGTTGGCATTTTCTGATTGTTTGGCAGCTGGACGGTTGTCCAGAACTTGGTGTCATCGATTTTGTTGTCGATTTTGGTTGCTAACGTGCTGTGCTTGACCTTCTTATCCTCATCGAGGATATTCGACATCTCCTCGACGAAGTATGGATTCATGAGCGCAATGCAAGCCTTGGATGCGTTTCGCATGGCGCGAAGCTCATTCTCGTCCTTGACTGCCAATGCAGCTGCCGAAATGGCAGGTGCGATATCGACTTCCTCTACATCTTTCGAAATCTCGCTGTAGACCTTCTTCCACTCGTCGATGAATGGGCCGCTGGATGTATCCTTGGGGAGCACGCCGACTTTTTTCTGTGATCCAGCCATCAGTAACCGGCCAAATATCTCTAAAACAGGAATCACTCACACCCGCGGATTTGATGACATCCGTGATTTTCTGGAAAAGCTTCTCATTCTCTTTCGCATCCTTGCCTCGGACCAAGATCTCGAGAGGGATCTTATCTCCCTTCAATGGCTCCAGATGTTTCGCTGCCAACCATTAGCTGCCTGACACATCTATCATTTCAGTTGTGTAGCCACCTACCCTTCTTCGCCGTCGTCACCACGTATAGAGCTTCTGTCGTGAACAGAAACAGCGTCGCTGGGAACTCGTAGCCTAATAACCAGAACTATATCCTCGTTAGCATCTCTGCCATCCACGATGATGATAACGCGGGTGCATACATGAATAGCGTTATTCTTCTGAAACTGCGAACTCTCCTCGGTCTTTCCCATGAGGATGAGCATGCTACTCGCGCCACCGAAGACCGCGTCGCCAGAGCGCTTGTCCGCCTTCCATGCTGAGATGAAGTGCGACAGGCGCTCCTGGAACAGCTGTTTGTCGATTTTGATCTCTGCCATGATGGTATCGAGCTTCACGCGATGGCAGAGAGAAAGCTTCGAAGCTCAAAGGAGGCCAAGATGCGTAAACAGGAATTCTTGGGACTGGGACGTCAAAGCTGAGGTGAGCGCGTCCGCGATGCGCTAAGCGAGGACCGAACGTGTAGAGTGGAGTGAGGTCACGTGAGATACTTCAGGATCTGGATAGGAGGCGGCTGATGGTTGACAGCGAGTCCACGACGAGACAAACCAAATAAGAAAAGTGAGGTTGTAGATTGATTTCAAACATAGGTCGTAGATAAAGGGTTAGTTAGGGCTGTATTTATTGCTCTTCAACTTCACCTGGATGGTGCTAGTTGGGTTCTTAGACAGTGTCTTACAGATGGCTTGACTCGTGAACGGCGGACAGACAAAGGCAAGCTTATATTGCATTATATAGATCTTTGCATTTAAATTCATTTCTCTCTTTTCCTTTCTGCTCTTCTGTTTTGACATACATTACGCTTAAATTAGGTTGACCAAAGGCTTGATGCCATCCATATGCACTCATATCTTACATTGTAATCCGCCCAAATCCAAACATGTGGCGCTGCTGTCCGTCAAATAGTAAATGCGCAATGTAATGCGCTGAACCCTTTAAATGACGTACTAGATAAAATATTAGTTATACTTGCCTGGTTATCTCAAGTCGGGGACTTACTGGAATAAAAAGATAAGGAACTAATTTCTCATATTCCGTCCATGCCTCTCCATACTTTGCTCTGCACTTCTGGATATCCCTAATTGCTCTGTGCGTAATCATACAGGCGAAGAAAACTGGATAAAACCAAGGGAAAGGGCTATTAAAGCCAGTAATCAAGCCCCAGCACAAAGCAAAGAAAAGATCACAAGTGTAGTGGATCTTGCGTGCCTTGCCATACCAGCCGTCGGCAAGGATAGTGTGGCCATCCTTTGTCCTGATAACTCTCGGGTTCTTGACGGCTTGCCATGGAAGTTGAGGGAATGACTTGCGGATAACCTGCTTTCCAGTCTCCTCAGCACGGAAGCGGTTTTTTTGACTGTTGGTAGTATCCCAGACCCAGTAGACGAAAAGATAGACGACAAAGAGCGCACCGAGCGCATACTTGTTCCAGTGATAGGTGTCTGGGTGATGGTTCGCAAGGTAAAGAGTGCAATGACAATAAGTCAAGGGAACACCAGCCAAGTTCCAGAAGATAAGCATGAATCCCCACTTCTCGAAATACATATCCCAAGTTGTGATGATGAGTTCCTCACCCTTGGAGCATGCATTAGCATAGAGAGCGTGGGCCATGATGAGGAAGCAGACTTCGCCGGAGACGTAGCCCAACTGATCATACTGTCTTGCCGCGGTGGCGCAAGAAAGGAGAAGAAGAATGTACCATGGGATTCTGACCTCGAAGAACATCTTGAAATCGAGGATTCCGAACATTCTTGGATTGAGCTCGGCGCCCATGAAGAAATCGTAGAGGAAATGCCCGGTCATTCTATGCTGAGCCCCGCGTGCAAGAGCTGAGAAATACGCAATGATAGAGACAATGAATCCAGACAAGATGCCAACAGACATGATGGGTCCGAATTCGTCAAGAATCGTATAGAGTGGGAAGACGCCGGAGAAGTGTAGGGCCGCAACAACGACGATTGTGGTGTAGAATGAAGCCACGCCTGAGCAGTAGTATTTCAACTGCTTCCCTCCCGCGTGTGGAAGAGGCTTGCCATAACCTGTGACGCCGGGAAGCAGGCAGTAGCAGGCCATTTCAAAGACGAAGAAAACCCAGTATATCGCGAAAGCCTTGAGTGATGGAAACGCGTCAGTATAAACCAAATCGGCCATGTGTTGCGCGAAGTCGGCGAAGGTCTGTCCCGGCTCTGGCGTTGGAAATTTGCCATCATAATACGTCGCTCCAATCCACATATAGTACATCAGTAATGGAAAGCCGACCATCATAGCTGTGACTCCGGGTACTCCTCCAAACTCCATATGCCCGCTGTAATCAATCTTAGGATCCAAGCCTGGTTGCCATCCCTCAACGACCATTGCATTCGTCGACTTAGTACCGTTGGGCTTTGCCGCCGAACCGTTCGCATTTCCGTTCGTGTTCGTCTGGCCATTGGCAGTATGGCCATTGATGGTCCCATAGTCGACTTTGGCAGCGCCATTGGTTGTTGTCGCCGACACCTCCACGTCGCTTGACACGGATCTCGCCATGCTACTTTGACGTGTCGACCTTCTCGGTTTGAGACTTTCGATTTTCACGCTCTCGGTCGCAGATGAGGTATCCTCTCCCTCCTCCTCTCGGAACTGTGACTTCCGACGCGTCGACCTTCGCGTCCCAGGGGTCTCCACGAAGTCAGGGCGGCTTGTCTTCCTGGGATGGGGATGAGTAAAGCGCAACGACGATTAGAGGAGGTGATGCAAATACTTTGGAGTCGCCCGTAACGAATATCGTCCCGACATCTTCGCAGAGACCTCGAGGAATGGATGAGCTTAAGTAGTATGCGATTGGCGCCAACAAGGTCGTCCTCGCTTTGCCGTGTCCAGGAAAGAGGAGGGACCAGGAGCCAAGGCTGAGTCTTGCGCCCTACTCGAGTGGGAAATAAACTAACGAGAGAGGTTCGCGGCCATATGCCCGCTTTAACCAATCGATTGAATGAGATGAAACAGGAAGACAGCAGGCTGCATGTACATAAATGAGTGTGGGATAGAAAATGCAGAGATATGATATGTATGTATTGTGTTGTTGGATGTTGGATGTTTAAAGAGGTGGACCCGGAACCCTTATTATTTACGACTCCATGTCAACAAACCAGTTCGGCTGGAAATGGGAAATGGAAATGTAGAGCGACCGAGTTGACTAAGGGGTTCATTGGTAGATTGTGTGTGCAAATGCACAAAGCCTAAAGCTCGAATAGTGACTAGGCAGAATGCGGCATGGACTCCGTCGAATCCGTGACTTCTGAAATCTTCTTTGCACCTAAAGCTCGAATAGGTGACTAGGCAGAATACGGCATGGACTCCGTCGAATCCGTGACTTCTGAAATCTTGAAATCTTCGTTGCAGGCCTGAGGCTTACAGCAGCTTCGAATCCGATTACGAGTGATTATGAACGAGGGGTTAATGGGCGTTTAATTGTATAATCTCTCTTTCATTATTCATTATTCATTATTCCATCACTGAATCTACAACAATTAAAGTTCTGACAGATCGGATCGTCACAGTGTGCCTGCGCAGCCGAGAATGGTGCCGCCAATCATGAATAATGGCAGAACTCACTCTACTCTGAGATCATTGGGCTTCAAGTGTTTTTTTTTTTTCTTTTTTCCCTTTTTTTCGCACCTACAATATGTATCTACATAAGTATCTGCTTCATCGCCGGGAGAGCAGAGGAAAGTCGCAAGGCCAGTACAATGAAAGTACAATATGAGCGAAGTATGGGTAGTATTGGAGTCATGCTTGATTGAGGACCGCAAATATGCGCGATGCCCTTCATAGTTGCATATATACGATCTTCGCTTGTTCAACATACTCCCCAGACACAATGCATATATGGATCGGCCGGAACCCGAAATGTAAACCTTCGTGGCCCTTCACGTATCACCGCGTCGGCTGGCCTCTTTCTTGAAGCTGTGGTCGCAGTCATAGCGACAGTCCTGCTCGTTATCGCCTGATCTCGACCTGGTCTGGGTATGCCGACACATGCCAGCCAGCAATTGCGAAAGGCCCGCTCAGCCAAACTTCTTCGATCCTCCCTTTGGTGCTGCGGCCTTCAAGTCCTTGTTCTTCTTTCCGCCCTTTAGCAGCTCGAGATGGCCAGCTTTGGCGCCCAGCGTCCTCTCCGTCATGCCAATGAGCCCAGCAGAGTGTTTCTGCAAATACGCGCATATAAGCCGGTGTGAAAACAGTGCAAGACATCGTGCGTACATACCTTGATCATTCTTGCATTCTTCACCAAGGCGGTCTTCTTGGGCGCGATCGTGCGCTTGCCTTTCTTTGCGGCGAGGACAGTGGGCTTCTTGCCCTTCGCCGACCCCAGCTTCGACTTGATCGCTCCTTGGGCCATGACTCGTTTGGAGAAGATCGATGCGATGCAATGCGATGCGCAAGCCGATTCGACTCAAACAGCTCTGAAGCTCTGTTGGTGAGCTGGGTGGATTGTCACGATCTCGACCTCGATCTCGATGTCGACGATGTTAGAGGAAGATAAGCGGAGAATTGTTTCCCTGTGCAAACCTAAAGCCGCAATGCACAACTGAACATACAATGTATTACATAAGCAACAATGGCCTCGTCAGCCACAGATAGCCACAGACAGCCACAGACAGCCACAGCCTCCACAGCCACAGGCCCCTGGCTGCATGACGACCAGGGGCCAGCAACGGACATTTGGGTCTTTTTCCAGATTGCAACTCACTTTCACTCCCTCCCTCCCACCTTCCTAGTCCTTTGCTTTGCTCTCTCCTATATGATCTTCGTAAATATATTATTATTTTTAGTATTATTATTATTATTATTATCCCTATCGCATCCTAACATACTCTGCTCTACCTCCTGTGTAATCCAGACGCGACTGGTGACCACGACAACGCGCATTCCCTGTTACATCGCAACCAACGATCGAACATAAACATTGGTACTCGACATACCGAACTCGGCCTCAAACCATCAATAAACACACTCCTCAGCTCATACTTCTCGACATTGCTTCCCTGAATGTGCGTGGTCAACCTGCAAAGGTCCGAACAGAACAGTGGGGCAGACAATTCAACATAATCATCGTCGCCGAGGCTCCGTGAGAGCATAGCGAGTTTACATCGATCGCGCCATCTCGAGTCCTCGTCGATATAAATGATCAAGCGATATCTTCTTGTCCATCATAATAAATTGCTTCGCCCATTTCTGACGTCCAGATATTCATAAACCTCGGCGTGCCTGGTGACGCCAATAGGGGAAGGCCGCAGAGGCTGCAGAGAAACAGGCCCACGGTGTAAAATCTCCCAAGATGGCGTCAGCTGGCGGAGGAGGCGGTGGAAACATCAAGGTCGTAGTGAGAGTTAGGCCGTTCAATGGCAGAGGTACGTTGCCCACCTTGTTTCTCGAAAATCGGTCGTGGAGCGATGCCCCTCCGGTTCGAGGCTGCGAGTCAAATACGTCATTGTATGCCAGTTATGCTGACTGTGGCTCTGTATAGAAATCGATCGACACGCAAAATGTATTGTGCAAATGAAAGATTCCCAGACGGTTCTTATACCACCACCCGACGCAGATGAAAGGCTGCGAGGTGGGAAAGGGGCTAAGGATGGTGGACGGAAGGTCTTCGCCTTCGACAAGTCATATTGGTCGTTCGATAAATCAGATCCCCATTATGCAGGGCAAGACAATCTTCACAATGACCTGGGCAAACCATTGCTGGACAATGCTTTCCAAGGCTACAACAACTGTATTTTCGCCTACGGCCAGACCGGCTCCGGAAAGTCATATTCGATGATGGGTTACGGGAAGGAGGCAGGAGTTATACCAAAGATTTGTCAAGATATGTTTGAGCGGATAGACGTGGTACAGAAGAGCGATCCAAACGTCAAGTGCACAGTTGAAGTATCGTATCTCGAAATTTACAACGAAAGGGTTCGCGATCTACTCAATCCCACGACGAAGGGAAACCTCAAAGTCCGAGAGCATCCTTCGACTGGCCCTTACGTAGAGGATCTGGCGAAGCTAGTTGTATCCAGTTTCAGCGAAATCGAAAATTTGATGGACGAAGGAAACAAAGCCAGAACTGTCGCGGCCACAAACATGAATGAAACCAGTAGTCGAAGTCATGCCGTTTTTACGTTAATTCTTACACAAAAACGACACGATGTTGAAATGAAGATGTCGACAGAAAAAGCTGCCAAAATCAGTCTGGTTGATCTAGCAGGTTCAGAGCGTGCGACTTCGACAGGTGCGACTGGGGCAAGACTTAAGGAAGGTGCAGAGATCAACAGATCTCTTTCTACCCTTGGACGAGTCATCTCTGCTTTGGCTGATCTGTCGAGTGCAAAGAAAAAGAAGGGTGCTGCAGCGACTCAAGTGCCATATCGAGACAGTGTATTAACTTGGTTGTTAAAAGACTCCCTGGGAGGTAATAGCATGACAGCCATGATTGCTGCCATCAGTCCGGCCGATATCAACTTCGACGAAACTCTCAGTACCCTGAGATACGCCGATAGTGCAAAGAGAATCAAGAATCACGCTGTTGTGAACGAGGACGCCAACGCCAGAATGATCCGAGAATTAAGAGAAGAACTTGCAACTCTAAGAAGCAAGCTTACTAGCGGCGGATCTGGAGCTCCTGGAGCTCCCCAAGAAGAGCAGTATGCGGAAGGGACACCACTTGAGCAGCAGATCGTCAGTATCACACAGCCAGATGGTACAGTCAAGCGAGTGTCAAAAGCAGAAATTGCGGAGCAGCTGAGTCAGAGCGAGAAGCTGTATTCTGACCTCAATCAGACATGGGAGGAGAAACTGCAAAAGACTGAAGAGATCCACAAAGAGCGCGAAGCTGCTCTCGAGGAGTTAGGAATCAGTATCGAAAAGGGCTTCGTGGGACTACATACGCCGAAGAAGATGCCCCATCTTGTCAATCTTTCGGACGATCCTTTGCTCACTGAGTGTCTCATTTACAACTTGAAGCCAGGGACAACTACCGTTGGCAATGTTGCCACGAATGCCCCAACAACATCGGAGATTCGATTGAATGGTAGCAGGATCCTACATGAACATTGTGCATTTGAAAATGTCGATGGGGTTGTCACAATAGTGCCGAGAGAAGGCGCTGCAGTTATGGTCAATGGAAAAAGGATCAGTGAGCCGCAGAGGCTGAGGAGTGGATATCGAATTATCCTCGGCGACTTTCACATTTTCCGCTTCAATCATCCAATGGAGGCCAGAGCGGAGAGAGCAGAGAGAACGGAGAAAAGCTTGCTCAGACACTCAGTCACTGTCAGCCAGCTCCAAGGAATTGAGGGTTTCTCGCCGTCACCGAGCCCCAGGCCAGAGCAGCACCAGCGTAATTATAGCAAAGCGGATTCGGACTTTGAATGGGAAGGAAGCCGACCTGACTCACCCATGCCGCAACGGAGTCGGGATTCTGACTGGTCATTTGCGCGGAGGGAAGCCGCTGGGGCAATACTTGGTCCGGATCAGAAAATCGCAGGTTTGACGGACGAAGAGCTCAATGTGCTCTTTGAAGATGTTCAAAGGGCCCGTGCAGAACGTCAAGGTCGTGATGTAGACGAGGACTTGGAGTCAACGACGTCATATCCAGTGAGGGAGAAGTACATGTCAAATGGCACTATTGATAATTTCTCACTGGATACCGCCATTACCATGCCTTCCACGCCAAGGCAGGGTGAGGTCGAAGACAGACTCCAGACTCTTAGAGAGGAAATGCAAGGCGAGCTCGAGAAACAGAAAGCAGAGTATCATGAGCAACTGAAGACAGCCGAAGCAGCCAATGTCGAGGTTGAGGAGATTAAGAAAGAGAAGGAAAGAATGGAAGATAGTCTCCGAGAAGTAAAGGCCGAAATGATGAAACAGCTCGAAATCCAAAAGAAAGAATTTGAAGAGCGGATTCAGCAGCTGACGCCGGCAATACCCGAAAGTGAAGAGTTCGATGATCTTACCGAAGAAGAGCTGGATATCGCTAGGAAAGCTGCCAGTCACTGGCGAAAGCGACGATATGTGCGAATGGCGGAGACAATTCTCCAGTCCGCTGCTATCCTCAAGGAGGCGCAAGTACTAAGCCAAGAGATGGATGAAAGCGTTGTCTTTCAATTCGTCATTCTTGATGCCGGTCACGCTCTCTGTTCGTCATATGATATGGTTCTCATCGGGATTCCTGGCGAAGGCGACGATACCGCTCTTGAGGACGCACAAAAGCCATGTGTTGCCGTGAGAGTCATCGATTACAGGTCGAGCGTTGTTCATCACTGGAGTTTGGAGAAGTTGAAAGACAGGGTTAAGGTTATGCGACAACTACACCAGTATATGGACCGTCCAAAATATATGCAGCATTTCAGACTGGACAACCCTTTTGTTGAGACTTGTATGCCCCAGTATACGCTTGTTGGCGATGTTGACGTACCGCTTGCTGCTGTGTTTGAAAGTCGTGTCCAGGATTTCAGTCTCGATGTTCGATCACCGTACACATCGGATTCGATTGGGCTTGTGAAGTTGTCTCTCGAGCCCTCGTCGGCTAGAGCTCCTACGAACACTTTGAAATTCAACGTTGTCATGCACGAACTGATAGGCTTTCCTGAGCGCGAGGGCACAGAAGTCCATGCTCAATTATTCATCCCTGGAATATCAGAAGAAGGCGGTGTCACTACAACTGCAATGATCACCGGCTTCGATGAAGGATCTATCAGATTTGACAGTGTTCATAACATGAGTATCCCGCTATTTGGCCCGAACACTGTGTCTTTGAGGGTTTCTATATTCGCAAAGGTGTCTTCAATGCATCTTGACAAACTCTTAAGCTGGGATGACTTGCGCGATCATGTTTCGAAACAACAGCAACAACGGACTGCGCGCATTGCAGAAACACACTATTATGCCGAAGAGAAGCATGATGTGTTTGCTCGGATCCAAATTCTAGAACTTTCCGAAAATGGCGACTACCTCCCAGTTGAGATAATCCAGACGAGTGATATGGACCGTGGCTCTTTTCAACTACACCAAGGACTCCAAAGACGAATTGTCGTTAACCTTACTCATAGTTGCGGTATAGCTCTTCCATGGAACGACATTTCAGGTTTTCGCGTTGGCAGTGTTCAACTGCTCGACCATCTTGGAAAGGTGGTGGATATGAGCTCGTCGACGCCTGAGATTCTGTTGAAGCTAGTTATGGATCCAATTATGAGGAACAATTCCAATGGCACAACGAGCGTTGCCTTAGTAGGACAGTGGGATTCGAGTCTTCATAACTCATTGCTGCTTGATCGTACTACGACAGATAAGTACAAGGTGCAGATGAAGATATTCTGGGACGTGAAATCTAACAAGCTTGGAGAAGCTATGACATTCTCATTGGACGTCTGCTCCCAAATCTTGTCTAGATCTTATGTTCGCCATCCTTCCATGTTCTCTTCGTTATGGCAGAGCATTCGCATCGTCCATTCCACCTCAAGCATTTTCTCAGTTTGTATACGGCCTACACCAGTGAAAAGGGTTGGCGATCTTTGGCGTATGAACACACAACATGACTATGTCAAGGGAGAAGAGAATCTTTCCGCCTGGACGCCAAGAGGTGTTTCACTCGTACACGATTTTCTCAATGCAAAAAGAAGGCGAGAACGATCTGCCGAGCTTGAAGCGGCAAAAGCATTCTTTAGTCCATCAGCTTTACGAATTGAAAATAAGTCTGCTGTTGCGGAAAGTTCAGAGTCACCGGAACTTCCACCGGCCTCCGAAGAGCTTGTTGGAAAGATCTTGAAACTCTGGACGGTATCTCGCGATCCGATCGAGAATCTCCTGCGCAATGCCAACACTGAGCCTCCGGTGGATGGACCTGCTGAACCCAGACCCGAGAATGCAGTACGTCTGACAGCAAATGTTGCTCTAATTCCAAGATCAGCGCAGATCCTCAAAGGCGGCTACCTCCTTGTCCCATCTCTCGACAGCAGCAAATGGATCCGTCGCTTCGTTGAGCTCCGTCGGCCATACCTGCACATCCACTCGGTGCCCGATGGCGAGGAGGTGCAGGTTGTGAATCTGCGGAACAGCCGAGTCGACCACCAACCGCAAATCGCGAAGTTGTTGAGAAAAGATGGGAAGGGGAGAGATAGGAAAGAGACTGTGTTTGCGATATACGGGACCGATAATACTTGGCTTTTTGCAGCGAGGAGCGAGACAGAGAAAGTGGAGTGGATTTTTAAGATAGATCAGGCGTACTTTGGAAGTGCTGATGGGAGTGGTGAGGAAGATGTGGAGGAGCAGTGATTGGGAACACACGAGGGGAGAGCATGTGTACGATGATATGGATAATGACGATCGATGCATTGGATGGTGTTGGAAGTTGTGTTGGACGATATGATGATACCCAATCTGGTTACGATATAGTGATAGAATGGTGGACAGAGATATTGTAGAATCTACTAAGACAAATAAGTTTCATTGAAATCTTTAGATATATTTTGCTCTATTGATTTTTAGAGTATCTAACTTGCAAATTCAAGCATTATTCAATTGTCTGATTAGCTTTAATAAAAATCAGCTTAATAATTGTTGAATGCCTAGCACTTATGGAAACGAGTAATACTCGAGCACTCATTATTCTACTTTTTTGGGTAACTTCAATATTACTCATAATTAAATTCTTAAATCTTAATGATTATTGTTGTTACTAAAGTAATGCTAAGTGTTCTTAGTCTTATAGTCACAAATGATTATTACAAGAATAGTAAGCTATGTGAGTCATTCTAAGGATGGCTTATACATTATATCTTGCTACATTAAAGAGCCTCGTATTACTATTTAGACTAGATATACATCAAAACATATTCTATATACTATACAAGAAGAGCATTAGACGCCTTCATTACTCGAGTAATACTTACAAGTCTCATAAGAAACAAAAAAGCCATCTCTGCTACTCTTGGATTTAATGGCTATTACTCGTTCCATTACTCATCAAGCACTGTATCAGTTCAATACCAATTCGGATCATCCACATCCCCATGCTTCTCCATCTTGGGATTCAAGCTCAGAATCCTCTGTCCCGGGATATGATCCTCGGTGAAATGGCTCTCAAATACCCCCGATATGGCCCTTTTGCCAATCTCCTTAATGGAATCATATGCGTCGCCCTCGCCATTGCACGCCGCCCATTCTGAACTCGCCGGACTTGTCCCGTCCCCCAGATCACACCACCGCGTGACCATGATTGCCCTCTTAAACGAATTCGTCGCCCTCTCCTCCATCTTCTTCAGCTCGATCAGATACTCACTCGGGCACTCCGGACACCGCCTCATGGGCCTGCACTCCTCGCACAGCGTCACGAGGGAATCGGGATCATAGACCCGCTTGTGCAACCTATCGTCAATTTTCACGCTCACGGCGTGCAGACCGCCGAGGTCGCGCGGCGCAGGGATATGGCCCAGGGCGCACTTACACAGGTCCATGAGGAGTCCGTCGCGCCAGTGGGCGCAGGCCGAGAAGTAGGGGGAATAGTCGTCGCGGGAGTAGAGGAGGAGGCGCTGTTCGCTGGGTGTGAGGCCGCCAGAGGCGAAGGCGGAGCTGATGACTCTCATGAACAAATGGCCCTTGATGATAGCATATTGGCTCTGGTGGGACCAGTGATCTTCTTTCCAGCGCCGTGCTAAGGAGTCCAAGGGGATGCCGTACTGCGGCCCGTAGTTGTGGGCGCGCATGACGAGCTGGGCGAAGGAGAATGGGAGGTTGCGCCGGGGAGTGATTCGCGTGCGGGGAAATGGTAGATCGAGGGCCTTAGGACAGTTGAAGATGGGGTTATGGACGAGGGCGGGTTTCAGAGTCTCGTGACCGAGTTCGGTGCGGTAGTGGTAGGAGGCGCAGAGGAAGCAGAGGAGGTGGTTGGGGAGATACTGGTCCATGGGGATGAGGAAGTCGATTTTAAATTGGAAGTTCTCCGGGAGGTTTAAGGCGTTCCATGGCTCCGGGCCCAGGAGTCGACGGAGGGGTTTGCTGGAGAATGCAAGACTTGCTGCATCGGCCGGCGAGAGGTAGTCTAGGATTAGCTCCCAGATACCTAAGGGTAGATGCGAGGTGATATGGTCAATCGGCGTCAATGGTTCTGGCCGTCGCGTGTGTGGATTGTAGACATCGTCTGTGCCGCCATCCTGATAAACCAAGCTGTGGAGATATTGGGTGTTGTCTCGACGCTCGCCTAGCTGGGTATCGAGGAGAGTCTTCTCATGGTGCGGATGATGATTTATTTCATTCACCAGTGAATTTCCATCTCCGCGGTCTACATGCTCACTCCATCGAAGGCTATCTTCCTCCGATGGCTCCCCTGGCTTTGAGTGTGTACTGTGTGTTGCAGATGGAGGGCGCGGGCTAGATCTGATGTGAAAGGCCTTGGCGAGCCGGGCCTTGAAACCAGTGCTATGTTTTGAAGGCTTAGACGACATACTGGAGAAGAAGAGAGGTCAAGCAACAAGAATGATGCTTTTATGGACAATGGACAATGGACAATGGACCGGGTCCGGACGGCCATGGAGGCGTCGGCGTTTGGCGTTGGCGATGGTGTTGAGGCGGACGACCTCGCCCCTCACGTGCATCGCCGTCATAAGCTTAATTTTTCGAGCCGATCCGGGAGAGCCGGATAAGATGATTGAATGCCGCTGATAGGATAAAACTAGTATAAAGCTACCCCGGATTCTGGGAGTGCTACTCCGTAGTTAGGGTCTTTCATCGTAATCGCCGCATGCGGCATTGATATTGGCATTGCATTGTTGGGCCTCGTTGGCCGGCAGCAGCCCAGGGTGACTGAAGCTTCATTCCTCGCCGCTGTGCCTCCTGCATGTTAATATGCTGGGCGATCAAGAGTTGGAGAATGTCTATATACCTTCAGAATTCCTCTTGTAAGAGAAATGGAAAGGGTAAAAGAACGATATACGGTATACCCTTAAATTACCCATGTAAAGAATGATATGCCTCCATTTGTACATACGAAGTAGAATAATAGGAGCTGTGTACCCGAGTCGCTCTGGCTGAAAGCGTGTTTGCCTCGTGAGACATGAGACGTGAGGAGATGTGATTGGATGCGTTGAGACGTAAAGGGATGTTGTAGGCCGTTGAAAAAAAAATATATATATATATAAAAGAATAAATAATAAGAATAAATAAATAAAAAAGAAAATAAAACTTGGTGATACGGATAGGAGAACTTCAAAATGCATCCCGTGATCTCGCGTCAAATCTTGGCGTTGTCTGGCGCGTCTCCCATTTCGGTAGTGGTTCAAGTGAAGGTGTGGCGGGCGAATCCTAAAATAAAGTCACATTATTTCACCTTGATAAGCACAACAATATTGCGAAATGCGTCCTCTCACGAAGCCACAATGAACAAGAATCAGAGTAAGAGTGGGAATAACAAACGCCAATTTATGGATGGTGCAGAAGGCTACAAGCATGAACATGAAATCTCCTCGGACGACAGCGACCTCGACATCGTTCGGGAAAGCACACATACGCTCTCAGACACAGATAAATACATTCAAAGTAAGTGGGATCTACTATTATTATATGGTGTAGGATATGCGACTAACTTCAGTTAGATGTCATCAGTATCCCCTCAACCGCTTCAGAGACGGAAGACGAAAACGACGTCCCAGCGATCGGACTCGTGCGCAGTCGTCTGAAAGGCAAACGAAAAGCAGGAGAGAAGGTCGAATGGTCCGAAGACGAATCCGAAAATGCATACGACAAGTTCAAGAATCGCGCCTCAACAAAGCGAAAGAAGACTGCTGCGGCGAAGAAGAAGGTCGCATCCAGAGTGAAGGATGCCGTCGTTGGACGCAGACAAGCGAGGTTGGATGGTGAAAGCTCCAGGAAGGAAAAGGTGTGGGGAGATGACTCCTCCGATTATGAGATGCTGGAGGACTCGCTGCCGGATTATTTGCAGACAAGGAGGAAGGACTTTGATAGGAACAAGAATAAGCTGAGGCGGGCAGGGCTTCAACTTCCTCCGGATTACGCGGATATCGAGTTCTCTGATGAAGAACGACTCGAGACATTACAGGAACGGCCAGATTTCTCAGCAGAAATCAAGGCGTCAAGACCCTATAAAGATATCAACCTCACTCACTCAAGTGGGACCATACCGGCGCCAATTGCTCAATACCTGCGCGACTACCAAATTGACGGCGTGGCATTTCTCCACGAGCTCTTCGTTTATCAGAAAGGAGGTATTCTGGGAGATGACATGGGCTTAGGCAAGACCGTGCAGGTGGTGGCTTTCCTCGTTGCTGCCTTTGGCAAAACAGGCGACGAGAGAGACTTTAAGCGGATGCGCAAGATGCGAAGGTGTAGGGATCAAAGATGGTATCCCCGAGCACTTATCGTATGTCCTGGGACTTTAATCGAGAATTGGAAGCAGGAGTTGAATCGATGGGGCTATTGGCACGTCGATGCGTTCCATGGGACTGGGAAGGAAGAAGTATATCAAGCAGCTAAAGCTGGTCGGCTTGAGATTGTTATTACGACATATACGACATATAAAATGCACAAGAGCCAGCTGAACTTGATTGAGTGGGATTGCGTGGTTGCTGATGAGTGCCACGTCCTCAAAGAGCGCACTTCAGAAACCACACAAGCAATGAACGAGGTCAATGCCTTGTGTAGAATTGGCCTTACTGGTACTGCCATTCAAAACAAGTATGAAGAATTGTGGACCCTTCTAAACTGGACCAACCCTGGCCGGTATGTATTTATCAACTCCCTTCGACTTCAATCAACCTGCTAATGCATCTAAGATTTGGGCCCCTATCCACCTGGAAATCCAGTATCTGCGTTCCCCTCGCAGTCGGCCAATCACATGACGCCACCATCCATCAGCTCAGTATAGCTCGCAAGACGGCCAAAAAGCTTGTCGAGAACCTTCTCCCTCAGTTCTTCCTCCGACGCATGAAATCGCTGATCGCGCATCAGCTGCCCAAGAAAAGCGACCGAGTCGTGTTCTGCCCTCTCACAGAACTGCAGAGGGATGCATACGAGCGGTTTTTGGATAGCGAGATAGTCGACATTGTGAAGCACTCTGCCGAGGCTTGTGATTGCGGGTCAGGAAAGAAGAGGGGGTGGTGCTGCTATGCCACGTTGCCGGGGAGTAATACCAAGTGGCAGGTCTTGGTCTTTCCAGTGATCGCACAGCTCCAGAAGTTGTCGAATCATCTTGCGCTGCTGATTCCGAGCTCGAATGATCCTCAAGACAAGCAGACGCGTGACCTGGACTTCCTCCAATCTATGGTACCGGATCGATGGGAGGATTTGTATAATCACCGGGACTCGTTATTTAACCTGTCAAATCCAGAATTCTGCGGTAAATGGCGCGTTCTCAAAAAACTTCTACGCTTCTGGCATGGGAACGGAGACAAGGTATTGGTCTTCAGTCATTCAGTCAAGCTCTTGAAGATGCTCCAGCACCTCTTCTACAATACCTCATATAATGTCTCCTTTCTTGACGGATCACTGAGCTACGAGGATCGACAGAGAGTGGTCGACGACTTTAACTCTGACCCAGGGCAATTCGTCTTCCTCATCTCGACCAAAGCTGGCGGAGTAGGTCTGAACATCACGTCCGCAAATAAAGTAGTAATCTTCGATCCGAATTGGAACCCTTCTTATGACCTACAAGCGCAGGACCGGGCATACCGTATCGGTCAGATGCGCGACGTTGAAGTCTTCCGGTTGGTTAGTGCGGGCACGGTAGAGGAGATAGTGTATGCGAGGCAGATTTACAAGCAACAGCAGGCAAATATTGGATATAATGCGTCACTTGAGCGACGATATTTCAAAGGAGTGCAGAATCAGAAAGGCCAAAAAGGAGAAATTTTCGGCCTGGAGAATCTTCTCACCTTCCACTCCGATGAAGTGGTACTGCGCGACATCGTCAATAAAACAAATGTCGCAGAAGCCAAAGCTGGGGTAGGATTGGTTGACGTTGAAATGGATGACATGGGATCTCCTGATCCTGACAGCGAAAACTCCTTCATGGGCGCAGATATGTCCGAAGACGCAGCGTTAAGCCAGCTAGTCGAGAAACTGATTGGTGATATCGAACCTGACGCGGCAAGCAACGCATCGAAAGCGAAGAAGAAAATGAAGGCGAAGGGAGATGCAGTGGCCGCGATTCTGGCTAGTGCAGGTGTGGAATACACGCATGAGAATTCCGAGGTCGTCGGATCGAGCAAAGTCGAAGCCCGACTCAGTCGACGTGCCGAAGCTGCGAGTTTAGATGCGGGCGCCGGAGCGGAAACGCGCCTATTTGGCGACGACGATCTGGACACCTCTCTTGACAGGTCCTTCGAGTCGGATAGGCGAGGCGGACCAGGAGGAAGCAGGAAATACACATTTCATCCCCCCGAAGACGTAATGAAGCGGCAATTCTGCACGATGGCTAAGATGTTGGGATTCAAGTCGGCGACGGAGTTTGCGCTCGTGGTCGAGAGTTGGACGACGGAGCAACGTCGAAATAGCCTAGAGAGATTCTATCGTGCTAGGCGTGAGACGCTGGATAGAGAGGAGCGGGAAAAGATAATTAAGGAGAAGAAGGAAAGAGGAATGAGAATCAGAGAGGAGAGAGACAGGCTGGCTGGAGAGGAAGAGATGAAGAACCACAAGGATGATGTGGCGATGAAAGAGGCCTTGCCCGCTGCAGGTCTGTCAGGTGGGCCAGAGCCTACACATTTGCACGAGCGCGGTGGGATTAAACCAATGGAAGTGGTGCTCGAAAGTGAGGATGACGAGGACGATCAGCTTTAGACCAGGGACTTGGTATTGGCGTTAGGTGGATGGATTGGTCTGTTTTGATGATACCCCTTACGCAATTGGAAATTTGGTTAGTTTGCTCGGAGCTCTGTGTTTTTTTGTGTAGCTAAGTAAGAATGGCCGAGTGCATGAGATCAAACGGACGCGATGCAGATATCCGAAAGTGCTCCAAGGGGCCAACGATCTCGGATGATGCGTGTCAAATATTTGCTTATGTACCTACCGTTAATATGCGGGCGGGACACTCAAATCTTAATTATTGTACACATTCATGACCTAGTCGTTTATTTTCAGATTCTGCCGATCCCTCAGGATGCTCACAATCTCCCATTTTCGGGAGCTGATTCTTCAATTCTTGGACTCACGTCGACATACCAGTTGTGAAAGCAAAGCAGAGCCGGGCATGATAAATTAAGATGCAAACCGCAATCTCTTCATGTGAATCTTTGGAGCATGAGAATCGGATTTGCGCCCTTTCAGCAGCATTTTTCTTTGACTCTCTCCGCTCGCTCAATTGCCGTCTGAAGCGACACCTCGACCGTTAAGTCTTGGCATTGCCGTTAGCCCTGCGATCGGCGGCCAGATGACAGAGAACGAGATGACGGCTATGACGCGCCAAAATGACCTTGAATTAACGCGATCATCATAAGCTTAAGGAGGATCTCCATTCCACGAGCCGTTTGTTCCCTTTACGGCGTAGAATCAAGGATGCTCAGGTATGCCATAGCCACTTACAGCATTCACAAGGGCCATTTCAGTGTTTCATCGTCATGATTTAGGCTTCGTTGGTAACGGTTTGTTTCGCATGGATGGGATACGGAAAAGGTACACATCGAAGAGGAGAAGAGGAGAATCGTGCTTGCGGGTTCCTGCAGGAGAAGGCGACCAAAGCCGTACTCTCCTCTCTCCTCTCTCCTCTCTCCTCTCCCCTCTCCCCTCTCTCCTCTCTCCTCTCAGGAGTCAGAGGCATATGTGATGATCGACGAGCTCACCGACAATCCTGCCTCTTACAGCCCATCAGAGCATCCTGTGCGTAGGGATCAGCCGTCCAGAGGTAACAGAGGCAAGGAAGTCCACTCTCCATTTTTCTCCGTACAACTTCAGAAGCTAGGCTACCCTTGAATGATTCCTTTCTCCTTTATTATTTACGCGAAAGTATATACTTCGCTCACTCTCCTCTACTTTGTTTGCCTCAACCTCTGCTTCTCATCAAACACCTTTTTGGGGGGGTTTTTTTTTTAACAAACAAACACCTTCTGTCATTACCTTCATTTCTTTTATACCACAACAACACCTTGTTTCTCATATAAATCCATTCCACCCACACGGTCTCGCACCTCCACAGACGCGCAACTATGAAGCTACTCGCCTTGTCCGCAGCCGTGGGCCTTGCCACGGCCATTATGCCACGCGCCCCAGCAGCTCCTGCTGGATACTGCTGTTTCAGCCTCACAGCAGCAAATCCTCTCATTGGGTCCGCTGTAGTCGAAGAAGATACCATTGGACAAAACCGAGTCTTCAGCTCCTATCCTGACGGTTACTACTGCATCGACCCAACGCAGCCTGGCAAGCTCTACGACAGCATTGGACACACCTGTGTCATATACGCGGGCTCAAAACAATTCCAGTGCACACTGGGTGTTCAGTCGCCAGTCGTCTTCCAACTCAAGGATAATGGTGATTTCTTGGCGGATGGGAGCAATGATTTCTGGGCTTGTCCAAGCACAGGACCGGCATTTGATGGGAGTTATTTGATCTTTGCGGAGAATAAGGCGGATACAACTGGATGTTTGGCCATCACACTTGACAGCACAGGAAATGCTTGCACAGGATCCCCGTCGAACAAGACGGCATCCTTTAGTGCTGCTAATTCTACTGCTTCTCCAGTATCCGCCGTCGTCTCGGGTGCCTCTCCAGCAACAAGCTCTTTCAGCAATTCCATCAGCTGGGTGGCCGACTTCTCCACTCTTCCAACCTCAATATCCACGGCTTCTTCCGCTTTACGCCAAGCTGCTAGTTATACTGCTCCAGTCTCCGCCGTCGTCTCGGGTGCCTCTACAGTGACAAGATCTTTCAGCACTTCCATCACCTCCGTGGCCGATTTCTCCATTCTTCCAATCTCAATATCAACGACTTCTTCCGCTGCCGCCCAAGCAACTCATGCAATCCCTCCTGCGCCAAAATGCCCACAAGGTCTTTCTGGAGAGTTCCTCGCACCAAACCTGATAATTCCAGTCTCGCCAGAGGCGCCAGACACAGCCTACGGAACCCAACACAGCGCCACGATCACTCCCTCCAACAGCACCCTCTTCTCCTTCGATATCCCAGCATCCTGGACTGGCATGTGCTCTCTCATCCTCACCTTCCCTTACGCCACCGAGACTGCCTTCCCAGGCGCCTTCCGCTTCACCGGTGTCGAACACGAAATGCTGAGAAATGGCGGCTTGAACGTCGATTTGCTCTCTGAACCTGTTAGTAATGCGGTGACATGGGGCAGCATGCCAGAGATGGCCGAGCACTATGGGAAGACGGCGATTGTGCCAGGCAACGCCTATACCATCTCGACGAAGGAGTGCGCGAGCGGGCAAAGGCTGGCGTATGAAGCGTCTAGTGTCGGGGATCTGATCCTGGAGTACTTCCAGAGCACGGGGCCGAAACCTATTGGGCTTTGGATTGTCAAGTGCTAGAGGATGATGATGGAGAAGGCCTGGTTACAAAGGAGCCTGCAATGTGTTTGGAGCTAGTTGTGGAAAGGAGGGGATGGCTCTAGATTGTATCCCACTGCGTCGTTGGCTTAGTACGCGCCAAGGGTTTTTGTAAGAGTAATGATAGTTAAGCATAAGACTAAGAGGAGTAGAGGTTAAACTATAGAATGAGTATTATGTTAATAGAACAAAGCTGCTAGCCTGTTATAGAATACTTTGTTGAATAAAGAGGTGGGTGCCTGTCTGTAGGCACCCGGGGATTCTCAGTTTGGAGAATTCATGAGAATCTCCATGCGCATGCATGGAAGATTCTATGCATTCACACAGGCCTTTGAGCCTTTGTT
>Ga0209512_1001150_pt1 | contig 34939 bp, 29 predicted proteins | sample frozenSSSSmetaG_FD_184142 | JGI IMG/M metagenome (GOLD analysis project Ga0209512, IMG submission 184142) | Glacier valley bacterial and archeal communities from Borup Fiord, Nunavut, Canada, to study Microbial Dark Matter (Phase II) -... | ecosystem: Environmental > Aquatic > Freshwater > Ice >...
ACCGATTGGGTAGATCAAGAACACTGCTGTTGCGGCTGCAACTGGTGCGCTGTATGCTACTGCAATCCAAGGACGCATTCCTAAGCGGTAGGATAGTTCCCATTCACGACCCATGTAACAAAATACACCGATCAAGAAGTGGAATATTACCAACTGGTAAGGTCCACCGTTGTACAACCACTCGTCTAAGGATGCTGCTTCCCAAATTGGGTAGAAGTGCAAGCCGATTGCGTTCGAGGATGGTACAACTGCGCCGGAGATGATGTTGTTTCCATACATCAAGGAACCTGCTACTGGTTCGCGGATACCGTCGATGTCCACTGGGGGAGCAGCGATGAAGGCAATTACGAAGCAGATTGTGGCTGCAAGTAAGGTGGGGATCATGAGAACGCCGAACCAACCGATGTATAAACGGTTGTCTGTGCTGGTTATCCATTCACAGAAGCGATCCCATACATTAGCGCTCTCGCGTCTTTGTAAGGTGGTTGTCATTGTTTTATGATTGCAATTGTTTATGTATGAGGCGAAGTCTATCTTTGCCCGATGTATAGACTTTACATTACTTTACCGAAATATTGGTGATTTAGACTTATCAGATTCAGATATAAGTCTTATCAGGTTTACTTATATAAATCTGGAGTGAGTCTCGACAACCTATTTAAAAGTCGAAGTATATATAAGGAAGGCTACCTTCGGGGGCTAAGAGCCAAATGGCGTAGAAGCATACAGGTACTAACAATAGTTTGAAGGGCCAGTTCATTTGGAGTTTTAAGGTGCGATTGAAGGTGTAGAGTAATGTCATCAGAGAGGCTAAAGCCAGCAGCATCATGGAAATTTGGTGTTGGCTCAAGGAGAGTGCTTCGATATAAACTTTTTGGGAAAACTGGATATCAGCGGTATATCCCCAAAGATGCTGAATTACTACAGAAGAGTCTTGGAGGTTGGGAAGGCGGAAAAATATCCAGGAGGTGAAAACCATGATTTGGGTGATCAGCCAAGCGACTGCTACACCTAAAGGATTGTGCCAGAAGCTTTTGAGGGCGGGAAAACGCTGAGTGTAATCATCTGTTAAACGATGTACTGCTAAGGCTAAACCGTGATATATCCCCCAAATTAAATAGCCTAAGGCTGTTCCATGCCAAATTCCCGCGATCGCCATCACAATTAATAAGTTAATGCAGGTTCGAGTTAAACCTCTTCGGGAACCACCTAAAGGAAAATAAAGATAGTTTCGCAACCAATCGCCTAAAGTGATGTGCCAGCGTCGCCAAAAGTCAGCGATACTGGTGCTGAAATAAGGAGAGCGAAAATTCTCTGGTAGCACTAAACCAAATAACAAAGCACTACCACGGGCAATATCAACATAACCGCTAAAATCAAGATATAGCTGTAATCCGTAGGCAAATATACCCAGCCACAGGTCGGTACTACCTGCCCGTTGTAAATTACCAAAACAGATATCCACAAAAATCCCTAAGTGGTCGGCAAGAATTCGCTTTTTTAAAGCACCTCTGGCAATCAGCCATAATGCCTCAGCGACTGTATCGGGAGTTAGCAAGCGCGAAGCTTGCAATTGGGCGGTGAAGGAGTGGTAACGAGTAATTGGGCCAGAAATCAATTTGGCAAAGAAGAATTTGTAGGTGGCAAATCTGAGAAATTGTTCAGTGGCTGGCGCACCGCGATAAACGTCAATTAAGTAAGCGATGCACTCAAATGTAAAGAAGGAAATGCCTAAAGGGCCAACGATTGAGTGCGCTGCGGTTGCTGGTTGGGGGAAAATAGATCCCCAGATGACGGGTAAATATTTGAAGGCTACTAGTAGTAACACATTCAAGCTAATACCTAGCCACAGTAACTTGAGCCTTGCACGATTCCAGTCAGCGTATTGAAACTGCCACTGGGCATTAGAAATCTGAGGGTCGAGAGAATATTCTCCCATTGAAGTATTTTCACCGATCGCTAGTCCCAAGCGATAGTTAATAAAAATCACGACAAATAGCAGCGGCACATACTGAACTTGCAAAGAAGCATAAAAGACCAAACTTGCAATCAGCAGTGTCCATAACCGCAACCACTGCTGTGACAAAGACCAATATATTCCCAGCACACTCAGCAAAAATAGCCCGTAAGTAACCGATACAAATTCCATACTTGAGTAATTATTTATTGGGGAGTAGAGGAGTGGAGGACTTTGTTGGCCAAGGAATCATCGGGTCAACGGCTAATTTTTGCGACACTTCGTATGCACCATAACGGTTGAGGTGGCTGGGGTCAGAAAAGTACTCGTTTGTTTTGGGCCAAAGGTGACTAATATCTCGGTAAATCAAACCTTTGTTTGTCGCCAGACTTAGCATATACGAGTGGAAATCTTGCTCGTATTTGGCGCGGACTGGGTCTAGGTAGGTTTGGGTAAGAGGTAAATTGATGAAAATTAAGGGAATCTGCCGAGATTTGGTGAATTCCAGTAAAGATTGCAACGCGCTATCTTGTGACCCTGCGAGGGTAAAAGAATAGTAATCGCTGTCGTAACTGCCAGAAACTTTGGGGTGTTGTTGGTAGTAATTCGTCGGATTAAAGCGGATAGATAAAGGTAAGAAACCGTCAAAATCAACGGCAAATGAGGAAACATCTGCTTCAGGATTGTCAGTTGACTGCTTTGTATTCGTAGTCATCTGATCTTCACTAATTCCTGGCATTGACTTCAAACTCTGGCTGACTAAAGTTTTTACTTGGCTACGTTGAGGATAGCTAGCAGAAATACCACCGAGGGTTTGATTTAAGAACTGATTGACATTTTGCCAGCTAGTGGTGAGAGTAGGTTGACTCTCTGGTGCTTCTAGTTTGGTAGTTGGCTTTTGAGGTTTGGGATTGGGAGTAGAATCAGATATTGTTTCCTGTGCTTGTTTATAACCTGGACTCGCGGCTATGGTGTTAAAAGTCACATCTTGCCGACCGCTATTAAAAGCGCGGGAACCATCTGCCCAGACAATTACTTTCGGCAATTCTGAGGGTTTAAGAATTCGGCGTACAATCAAATCTACAATTTGGGCTGTAGCCCCATTGACACCAAAATTAAACACTTTGAGATGACGATATCCTTGAGTGGTCAGTGCTGAGGAAAGGGCAACCGGATCGACTCCTCTTAAGGCGCGGGAACTACCAATAATTAAGACATCGGGAGGATTACCTGCTTCGGCAATTCGTTGTCTGTAAAGTGCTAGTTGTTCGTCCAATTGGCGACTATTAAAAGTCGGTGTTGAAGATCGCGCTGCTAAAACAATCGCTGTAGCGTTGGCTTTCTGCTTTAAGGGTTCGGCTGCCAAAGGTGAGTCTTGACTAGATTTCGCTGTGACATTCTTGTCATCCGTTTGCGTGAAACCCGAAGCATTGAAAAATGAACCTGTCCGGGATTTAGTTAAGGAACCTGATAATCCTGTCTCCTGATGCTTGAGACTTTTATTTACCACGGAGGCAGATAATTTGGGTGTGACAAATCGACCCAATAGCCAATCGGCTTGGACACTTACGAGTAAACCTAAGACACTCCAAACTAAGGCTACTTTGAGGGCTGGATAATCAGTTGGTTCTCCATTGTGTTGACCATCTTGAAATAACTGACTTTCCAAGAGGAATTTTCTGGCTTTTTGACCCCACTTGGAGAGAGTGTCCTGAATCGCGCTTTGAATCTGTTGTGTGGTGACTTCCTGACGGATAACTTCTACTTGTTGCACCGGGAAAAGTTCCCTCACATAAGCAGTGGTCACGGCAAATTCTGGGGCGGGTTCTGGGACTAAACGTTCGCGAGACTCAAAATCTCTACCGTAATTCCACGTAGGTTTTTTGTCTCCAGCGCGACGACCATAAACGCGTACCCCCGCGATCTCCGGAACTTTGAGTTGGTGCAATAACTTAACGACTTTTGCTGCTATCCGGTTTTGTTTGGGACAAACTGGGGCGTCACACATGACGTGTAATAAATCGGCTTTGCGGCGGAGCAGAATCCGAATCCCACCTGTAGCTAAACGCCAATCTATATCTGGGTTAAGTAGGCGCGAGAGTAAAAAATCAATAGCCATCTCGTCTCCAGAACTTGCCAGCACCAGTGGAGATACTGCTAAGGCTGGATGTTCTGTAGCGGGTAAAGTTAACCAATCAATCCAAGCGGGTGTATCTTCATCATTGGCTGTTTGACCGTAGATAGTAGCGGCTTGAATTCCTTGCGGCGCTAGAGCATTCATTACCGGCGCTAGAGCCTGCATACAAGCTATTTGCTCGGGAGAGGTATCATTAAGTAAAGATTTGCAAAATAAATGTAATGTTACTTCTTGTAAAGAAGCTTGCACTTCAACTTTTAATTCTTCTAAGGATTCATTCAATAACCGCGTCAGCGCTTGCACATCTCCCCACCGCGCCCACTCTTTGAGCATGACCGCATGTGGCGTCAAATCTACCCGCAAAGTCCAATCAGGGGTAGATTCACCACTAACTTGGCAAGACAGCACTGCAGAGTGAAAGCCTTCTAAGCGCAAAGAGCGCAACTTCTCAGCAACTGGGAGCGCTAAGAGTGCGGGATCAGGACTATAAATCGACTGACACAAAATCCATAAGCGACCAGGATCGATTTCAGTGCTACCGAGCATTTGTTTGACTTGTACTTGGACGGCGACACCCAAAGTACTTAAAGTTTCACTGAGATAACGCGCGATCGCATCTGGATTTCCCTGTCGAGCAAGACTTTCATTAGAAACAATTATCGCCCCACCAGTTTCGATGGTCGCCGGGGAAAACTGTTCTTTATGGCGGTCGAGTTGGTTGAGGTCAAGCCGCTGACACCAATTAGGTAACTTTTGACCCGGTCGGCGATCATAGACAAACACCTGGTAGATAGGCGGTTCTAAATCGCTAATTAAAGTCCCGAGGTTTGTAACTTGGAGAGATTTAATCAACTGGAGGATAGTCACCGTGCGCTCAAGAGCCTGTTTACCTTCAAACAGGATATGCAGGTCATTACCTCGCATCCGGACTTGGATTCCGGTCGTGTCTACCCCTGTCGCTCGGTTTACCCACTCCGTTAGTGACTGCTGACTATCGACTAATGATGCTTTCATGAAAATTTGACGTAATGAGGACGCAGTGTCGGAAATAGTGCCTTAATCGCATGAATACTTACGCTCATATTACACTTTGGCTTTTTTTAACATTTTTGTCATCTGATGCACAAAAGCGAAATCAGTAAATATCCGGCTTTTTGCGTTTTAATAAATCTATAACCGCTCATCAATAAAAATTTACCCATGCCAGCCACCCAGTCTGAATCGTCCTCTGATGGCTTGAATTTGATTTTATTCACTATTCCGCCCACAGTGTTGTTACAGTTAGGCACTGTGCCAATGCTTTTCGTGCTGCTGGCAGAAAAAGCCGTACCTAAGGGTATGCAAGCGATTGGCTCCGCAAGTGAAGAATTGTTTCGCGGCGACCGTCTGCCGATCTTAAATTTTCCTGTCCCCAATGACCCACCATCGTCTTGATTAACATACTGACTGCAAAAAAGTTGTTACATCGGAGACTATAATCGTCACATCTAAACCATAAGATTATTTCTTAAAGGTGGAAATACTCTCGTACCGGAGCAAAGATTATGAGCTCGGTTATAAATTCATTCAGTCAGGCTGTGACTACAACTAAAAGTACAGACTTATTTTTAGAGCATCGCCTTCGAGTAGTAGAGGACTTATGGGAATCAGTCCTCCGGCAAGAATGTGGTCAAAAAATGGTGGACTTATTGGCACATCTGCGCGATTTATGTTCGCCAGAAGGACAAACCACCAACGACCAAGTATCTACTGTGGTTAAGTTAATTTCGCAACTCGACCTCAACGAAGCCATCCGTGCTTCCCGTGCCTATGCCTTATACTTCCAGCTAATCAACATCATTGAGCAAGATTACGAACAAAGGCAGCAATTGACTCGCTTTGATAGTCATAACGATGCCGAACGCCACAACATCAGTTTAACTCAAGATGAGAAGGTGCCTGTCAATAGCGGACTTGGGGCAGATTTACTGGAAAAAAGTTGGCATAGTGTTCAAAAAGGAAAATCCAAAGGCATTTTTAGCGAGTTGTTTCCAGAACTGTACCGCCTGAATGTCCCCCCCCAGCAAATCCAGCGCTTGCTCGATCAACTTGATGTCCGGCTAGTATTCACAGCTCACCCCACGGAAATTGTCCGTCATACAATTCGTGATAAACAGCGGCGAGTAGTCGATCTGCTACAAAAACTAGACGCCTTAGAAAAACGTTACGAAGATAGCACTGAGCGCTCAAATACCTGGGAAGCCGCTGCAATACAAGAACAATTAACTGAAGAAATTCGCTTGTGGTGGCGGACTGATGAATTGCACCAGTTCAAGCCGGCGGTTTTGGATGAAGTAGATTATGCTTTGCATTACTTCCAAGAAGTGTTATTTGATAGCATTCCTCAACTTTATCAACGGTTAAAGCACTCTTTGGGTAAAACGTTCCCTTGGTTGCAACCACCTAGCAATGACTTTTGTAAGTTTGGTTCTTGGGTCGGTTCTGACAGGGATGGTAATCCCTCAGTCACGCCGAAAGTTACCTGGGAAACTGCTTGCTATCAACGCAATATGGTTTTAGAAAAGTACATTAAGTCAGTACAGCGACTGATCGATTTGTTGAGTGTGTCGTTGCACTGGAGTGATGTCCTGCCAGACTTGCTAGAATCTTTGGAGCAAGAACAGTCAATTCAAGGCGACGTTTATGAAGCTCAAGCCTTGCGTTATCGTCAAGAGCCTTATCGCCTGAAATTAGCTTATGTGCTCAAGCGATTGGAAAACACCCGCGATCGCAACTTAGGTTTGTACAAACAGGAAACTCCCAAAAATAATGCTCCTATTTATCCCTCAGGAGCCGAATTTTTAACGGAATTACAATTAATTCGCCACAATTTGCTCGAAACAGGTTTAAATTGCCGCGATTTAGAAAATCTGATTTGTCAGGTGGAGATTTTTGGCTTTAAGTTGGCTGAATTAGATATTCGTCAGGAATCAACTCGTCACTCAGACACTATTGATGAGATTCTGCAATATCTCAAAATCTTACCCCAACCCTACAACGAACTCTCAGAGTCAGAACGAGTGGCTTGGCTAGTGGAAGAACTCCAAACCCGCCGTCCGTTAATTCCTGGAGAACTACCATTTTCCGACAAAGCTAATGATGTGATTGAAACATTCCGCGTGCTACGTAAGCTACAGCAGGAATTTGGCTTAAAAATTTGCCAAACTTACATTATCAGTATGTGTCGCGAAGTCAGCGACGTTTTAGAAGTCTTGTTACTGGCGAAAGAATCTGGACTTTACGACCCTGGTACAGCGGTAGGAACGATTCGAGTAGTGCCGTTGTTTGAAACTGTCGAAGATTTGCAACGCTCGGAAAGTGTGATGCAGAAGCTATTTGCGTTGCCATTGTATCGTGCTTTGCTTAGCGGTGGTTATGAGTCCTCGCAAAGTACTGAGTACAATGAAAACTCAGCACTGAATACTCAACACTCTCTCCAAGAAGTGATGTTAGGCTATTCTGACAGCAACAAAGACTCCGGCTTTTTAAGCAGCAACTGGGAAATTCACAAAGCCCAAAAATCACTTCAGAAAATAGCCGAAGGCTACGGCGTAGCACTGCGAATATTTCACGGTCGTGGCGGTTCTGTCGGACGCGGTGGTGGTCCAGCTTATGAGGCGATTTTGGCTCAGCCTGGTCTGAGTATCAACGGACGAATCAAAATTACAGAACAAGGAGAAGTACTTGCTTCTAAATACTCTCTTCCAGATCTTGCTCTTTACCACCTAGAAACGATTACTACCGCAGTCATTCAAGCTAGTTTGTTACGTACTGGTTTTGATAATATTCCTGAGTGGAATGAGATTATGGAGGAACTCGCGGCGCGATCGCGTGTTCACTATCGAGCATTAATTTACGAGCAACCTGATTTTATCGACTTCTTTCACCAAGTGACGCCAATTGATGAAATCAGCCAACTGCAAATTAGTTCTCGTCCAGCTCGTCGTCAAGGTGGTAAAAAAGATTTAAGCAGCCTGCGAGCAATTCCTTGGGTCTTTAGTTGGACACAAAGCCGCATCTTATTACCATCTTGGTATGGTGTTGGCACTGCTTTGCAAGAATTCTTAACCCAAGAACCAGATGAACACTTAAAGCTGTTACGTTACTTTTATTTAAAGTGGCCCTTCTTTAAGATGGTAATCTCGAAAGCGGAGATGACTCTGGCGAAAGTAGATATCCAAATGGCACGTTACTACGTTCAAGAACTGTCTCACGTTGAAGACAAACCTCGGTTTGAACGTGTGTTTGAGCAGATTGTCAATGAATTTAATCTGACTCGCGATATTGTGCTGCAAATTACCAACCACCAAAGTCTATTAGATGGCGATCCGGTGCTACAGCGTTCTGTGCAATTACGCAATCGCACAATTGTCCCGTTAGGTTTTTTACAAGTGTCCCTACTCAAAAGACTACGGGAATCGCGGGTAACTGCAACTACTGGCGTGATTCACTCGCGTTACAGCAAAGGTGAGTTACTGCGCGGTGCAATGTTAACAATCAACGGGATCGCCGCCGGAATGAGAAATACTGGTTGATGCACTCTGGCAAAAGTGGAGACGCGACTTGCTTCTCCACAAATCTTTTTTAAGCCGATTTCGTCTCACTGTTATCCAAGCTTTCCCAGGTTTCGGTAATGGTATCAAAATACCGCCAACCGCCTTCAGAAACTTCCCGATAACAAAAAAGGGTGCGATCTTGCTTCACATCTTTGTTAGTCAAATAATATACGATATCCCGGAAGGGAAAAGTTTTACGACTCAACCGCTTAGCAACAGCTTGATTCGGACATTCCACGATAAAAACTGGTTGTTCGTCAAGATGAGCAATTGAGAAGATGCACATCCGCAGGATGGCTCTTAGCCAACTTTCCGCGTTCCCAAAATAGTCATCAATGATTTTGTTAGTCAGAGCCTTTTCTAGGGAACGGTCTTTGTGATGGAGACTGTGGGAATCAAACATGGCAGCCCTTATAAGTACACCGTTGGTTTGAGATTAAACTATCAGCTGTAATTAAGACAAGTAATACGTAAACAGATACTAGCACTGCTCCTATTTATCTTCACCGCCTTGGGGACAAATCAAGGTAAAATTCTTCCGTAAAGATCTAAAAATATAGCAATGGCTGTTCCTAATAATCCAGATACACAAGCAACTACAGGCGCTGATGCGATTGATGTCGCGATCGCCGCAGGGACAGATTTTGACGGATCTCCTATTCCCAGTGCCAAGCTAGAACTGTATCAGCAAGTGATGGCGCTAGAAAGTGGTAGACAGCGCAGTGGCGTTTCCAATACTATGCGATCGCGCATCGTGCGGATTGGTGCTAAACATATTTCCCAAGCCGAACTTGACCAAATGCTGACGACAGCCGATTTTGCACCGCTCAAAGAAAAAGAAATTGCCTTTTATTACGGCGGGAAGTAAGGCGGCTTGATCATCTTTCTTTACAAGCCGGAATTATTTGCGCCTAACGCCTCAACTGAGTCCACCAGCGGTTTAAACCCCAGTCTCACAGCCAAATGTCTTGAGCATGAATGGGAGTCCATTTTAATTGACTACAGGCTCCTCGAAGATAGCATTTAAATTCCAGACAATCTTGAAAATGCTATAAGTGCGTGAAAACGCTCCTCGAAGATAGCGTTATATCAAAGGGTGAAGTATTTGGAAACCGAGATTTTGGTTTTAAGCCTTGAATCTCGCTTTTCAAATATTTCCCCGCTTTTTTTGACAAAATGTGCTCAAAAAATTCGGCTTTAAAGTAACTTTTTAAATATCAACTATTTTTTATAAAATCTTTTTAAACAATTGACAAACTTATAGTATCGAAGTTATTTTAGGCTGAGGCAACTCAGTATTATCTAATATTTTAAGTAGTCATATTTTTTTGCCTTTCCGTAATTTCCGATGAGAAACAAAGATTAGGTAAATCTTCGGAGTTACCAGATGACACTGACGTGGAGTTACGGATAGTATACGGACATGGATGCACCGCAGCATTCTTTTAAACAGTTTGACTCGTTAAAAACTCGGAAATTTGAGAAGCTAAATATATGTCAAAGTTCAACCTTGTCGCTACAACACTTTTTACATCTACTTTGGGTTTAAGTATTGCTACAGGAATGTCAGCGGCTCACGCTAGTTCTTTAGTTCCTCAGAAAGAAGGAGAAATTAAATTGACGAATGTTGGATGCATCGTCAGTGCTGCTGACTGCATCGATACTAGCTCTTTAGGATACACAGTAACTTCTAAGCCTTACGACTTTGATGGCAAAGCACCACAATATGGACTCAGCCGTCTGTTTGTTGATAATAGTGCAACTGCAAACAATTGGGGTTTTGGAATTTCATTTCCGCAAGTTGACGCTGGTACCAACCCACCTGAAAATCAAAATTGGTTACGTCCTGTAGCTTACTTAGGTAAAGACGCTAGTTCTTTACCAACAGGTACGCCTGCAGAACACAGTAACTTAGAAGTTGGTCAATTTGAGTTTCACTTTAAAAAGACAGTATCTGAACTCAAATTAAACTTCTTAGATGTTGAAGACAAGAACTTTAGTGGCATTCTGTCTCTGAATGGAAAAGCCATCAATAACTTATTACCCGCAGGTCCTAATAACAGTATCCAATCATTGACACTCAAAGATGTTAATTCATTCGTTGTACAATTAGGTAAAACTGGTCCAGACAGTGTTTTCCCTAATACTGGCGATGGTGTCGATTTACAAATCTCCAAAGTTCCCGAACCTACAAATACAGTTGGTTTGGTAGCGTTAATTTTCGGGATTCTGGGATTACGGAGAAGCAAAAAAGTCACCTCCGTAGCTTAAATTTCCTTAGCTAGGAAATACCTGCGACCAAGTTGCGAAGAGGAAAACTCCTACAGATGCAATTGCCAATAGTCCTTGAAGCAGGTTACCAATTAGGGAACCGACCACAATTCCTAACCCAGCTTTAATCGCTAATCCTAATTCACGACGGTAAATATATTCGCCGACAATCGCGCCTAACAGCGGACCGAGAAAGATCCCGAGCAACGGTCCGCCGAACGGTAAGGCTGGTAAAAGTCCAAAAAATCCTAGCAGTAAGCCAACAAAGGCACCAATTTGTCCCCATTTACTAGCCCCTGCTGTTTGTGCGCCTAAATAACCAGCGAAGAAATCAACTCCAATACTCAGTAGCAAAACTACTGCGGTGACAATCAACGGTGTACCGATCGCCGCAAAGGAACCTTGAAACAATCCCCAAAGGGCGATCGCAATTAAAATCAAACTAGCTCCTGGTAATGCTGGAACTACCGCGCCCACAATACCAACAAACATTACTAAAACCAATAACAAATAGACCGCAATCGGTAACCAGTCAGGAGTTTGCATAAATTTTTAAGACTAGGAATGAGGAAGTAAGAGTGCTCTTGAGTGGGGGAATTAAGTATTCTAATTTTTTCTCTTTTCCCAGTCCATTTCTTTCTGACATCCTATTCTTGAGATAAAGTGAGAGCTAGCTTATCAGCTATTCCCGCGATCCAATTTTCATCTTGCTTGGTGTAACTGCGGGGTGCATCAGCTCCTAAAATCAAGACGCCTTGATTTCCGAGTGGCTGACAAATCACACCTTGAGTGTTTTCCGGCAAATAATCAAATTCTGTCCTACCGGGATAGACTTTGAGGTCAACCAGATAAACTGGTCTGTGGATTTCGAGCACCCGCTTTAAAATTGGTCCTGGCTTCACCTCTGGGTTAATCCCTAAGATGCCACGCCTTAACAAAACTTTACCTTGGTAATACACCACAAGCGATCGCGTCACTGTATTAGTTAACAATAAATGTGATGCCCAAGCTAGTTCAGTTTTTACAGTTGTAGATAATTCCGGCGTTAATTCAAAACCTTCCTCGCCGATGAGTTTGACTGTATCTGGCGTTCGCGATTGCACTTGTTGCCACAATAATCCTGTCAAAATCAACACAGCACACACGATCACCCCTAAAGCATCTGTACGCGCTTGGGAATCGGTAAGATTTGGCGTCAATATCCGGTTAACTAGCAATAACAAACCAGCTAACCCACCAACAACAATAGGTAAACGGCGTAATATCCGGTTTGGATCTGGTTTAGCCATAGTTTTATTAGGGAGTGTTCCCACTCCCCCACTTTCTTTACTCCTCTCCTGGCTCAATAATCCGTTGGAAGAGATATCCAGTACCGCGAGCAGTGAGAATCAACTCAGGATTGCTGGGATCATCTTCCAATTTTGCCCGCAGACGGGAGATATGTACATCGACCACACGGGTGTCCACATGGCGTTCTGGAGTATATCCCCACACTTCCTGCAAAATTTCTGAGCGGGAAAAAGCTTCTCCACTCCGGCTGACTAGCAATTCTAGTAAGCTAAATTCCATTCCCGTGAGCCGAATGCGTTCGTCGCCTTTGTAGACTTGACGCTTGTTGGTATCGATTCGCAAATTACCAACATGAATCACCCCGGAACTCGGGATACCAGACATTCCGGTTTTGTCTACCCGTCGCAGCACTGAACGAATCCGGGCTTCTAACTCTTTGGGAGAAAATGGTTTGACTACATAGTCATCAGCGCCTAACTCTAATCCAGTGATGCGGTCAGCCACGTCACCCAAGGCTGTTAGCATGATGATAGGTACATCTGATTCTTTGCGTAACTCTTGACAGACACCGTAGCCATCAAGCTTAGGCATCATGACATCCAAAACGACTAAATCAGGAGCAGCTTTGCGAAAAGTCTCCAAAGCTTCTTCTCCATCGCCAGCGGTGACTACATCGTAGCCAATCATCGACAGCCGCGTTTCCAGAATCCGGCGAATACTAGCTTCGTCGTCTACTACCAGGATTTTTTCTTTATGGCTTTCCAAACTTAATAGCGCTCCTCAACGGAATTCTTCGACATTAATTTTTTGTACTATTTAGTTAAATGTATCACTCCATGCAATGAGTTGAAAAAAGCCGTAATTCTCACCAATCCTGGATTTCAGAGCTTGGCGATTTTTAAGAAATGTTGCGTTGTTTTAAGAATTAACAAATGGCTAAGCCTAGAACTTTTTACGTTTGTAACGAATGTGGCGGCGAATCTCCTCAATGGTTTGGTAAATGTCCCGCCTGCGGCACTTACAACTCTTTGGAAGAACAGTTAGAAGCAGTACCCACAGCCACTTTACCAAGTCGAGGAGTTGGCAGGCAAGTCCAATCGGCGAATGGGAAGGCGACAAAAATCGCGAAAGCAAGATACTCATTGACATTTGACCAAATCAGCGATCGCCAGTTAGAACGTTGGCTTTCTGGTTACGAAGAACTGGATCGAGTGTTAGGCGGTGGGATTGTACCAGGGTCTTTGGTTTTGATTGGCGGTGATCCGGGAATTGGTAAATCTACCCTTTTGCTACAAGTTTCCAATCAATTAGCACTTGGTCACCGCGTCCTTTACGTGTGTGGGGAAGAATCGGGACAACAGGTGAAATTACGAGCTTCGCGCTTAGGGGTGGCAAAACCATTAGAGTTGCCAGAAGGAACCGTGGTTCACACTGAGCCGGTGATTGCCCCAGGTAAAAGGGATGCAGGTGTCGATCTATACATCTTACCAGAAACTGATTTAGAAGAGATTTTGCGAGAAATTGATTCGCTCAAGCCAGATGTGGTGGTGATTGATAGTATTCAAACTGTGTACTTTCCCGCTTTGACATCGGCTCCTGGTTCCGTAGCGCAGGTGCGTGAATGTACAGCAGCTTTGATGCAGGTAGCCAAGCGCGAAGATGTGACGATTTTGCTGGTCGGACATGTGACTAAAGAAGGAGCGATCGCTGGACCAAAAGTGTTGGAACACTTAGTAGATACAGTGTTGTATTTTGAAGGCGCTCGTTTTGCTTCCCATCGGTTATTACGGACAGTCAAAAACCGCTTTGGCGCAACTCACGAAATCGGCATTTTTGAAATGGTTAATAACGGTCTGCGTGAAGTTCCTAACCCATCAGAATTATTTATCGGTAATCGTGATGACCCAGCACCAGGGACCGCGATCGTTGTTGCTTGTGAAGGGACTCGTCCGATTGTGGTTGAATTACAAGCCTTAGTAAGTCCAACTAGTTATACTTCGCCACGTCGGGCAACCACTGGTGTTGATTACAACCGACTTCAGCAAATTCTGGCAGTGCTAGAAAAACGTGTCGGTATTCCTTTGTCAAAGTTGGATTCTTATGTCGCCTCCGCTGGTGGGTTGAATGTGGAAGAACCGGCGGTAGATTTAGGAATCGCCATTGCGGTAGTTGCTTCTTTCCGCGATCGCGTGGTTGATCCCGGTACAGTTTTAATTGGTGAAGTTGGTTTAGGCGGACAAGTGCGATCGGTTTCTCAGATGGAACTGCGGTTAAAAGAAGCTGCGAAACTAGGATTTAAACGCGCGATCGTTCCGAAAGGACAAAAATTGCCGGAGATCAATATCGAGGTGATTCAAGTTGCCAAGGTTATAGACGCAATTATCGCCGCGCTACCAGCACAAACCGTGAGCGAATCTGATCTCGAACTGGATGAAGATGAGGATTGAATCAGAAGTCAGGACTCATTGAGAATGTAATTTGTATCACTAACTAAAGCCTTGAGTTAAGTAGGTGGCATAAATCACTCTTGGTATGTAGTAGCGCTAAAGCGCTAAAGCGCTACTACGAGCCTTTGTGATTTAGTTTACCTACTTCACAACAGGCTTTAACAAAATCGTCATTTTGTCGCGCGTCAATGCTTCTAACCCCTTAGATAGACCTTTGATTTCCCAAAAATTGGAACAATAAGGAGGGTAAATCTTCGTTTTAAGCAAACAACGCTATGGGATTCGGTATTAGTGATATTTTCTGGATTTTTCTCCTGCTGTCTTCACTGCAGCCTGTATGGCAGCGCCGACAGATGGAATATCGTCGGGTTACAGCTTTGCAAGAATTTCAACGCGACCGCAACAGCCGAGTGATTTTGTTGATTCATCGTCAAGAATCGCTGTCGTTTCTCGGTATTCCGATTTCTCGTTACATTACTATCGAAGACTCAGAAAGGATCTTGCGAGCAATTCGCCTGACTCCAGCAGATGTACCAATTGACTTAATTTTGCACACTCCTGGTGGTTTAGTTTTAGCAACCGAGCAAATCGCTAGAGCTTTAATTCGCCATCAGGCGAAAGTTAGTGTATTTGTGCCTCACTACGCGATGAGCGGTGGGACAATGTTAGCCTTAGCGGCTGATGAAATTGTCATGGATGCTAACGCGGTGTTAGGACCAGTCGATCCCCAATTAGGCAACTTCCCAGCGGCGAGTATTCTCAAAGTTGTTGAGCAAAAGCCTTTAAGTGAGATAGATGACGAAACCCTGATCATGGCAGACCTGTCGCGCAAAGCCATGCAGCAAGTGCAGCGATTTGTCCGCACTCTTTTGAAAGATAATGTTCCTCAACAAAAAGTTAAGCCAGAAAATATTGAATCGATAGTAGAAGCTCTGACAACCGGGCGTGTTACCCATGACTATCCGATTACTGTTGAGGAAGCAACGGAGATGGGGCTACCCATTACAGTGGGATTACCCACATCTATCTATGGTCTGATGGAGTTATATCCTCAACCCGAAGGCGGACGACCCAGCGTGCAGTACATTCCTATGCCTTACGATGACCGCCGCCCACGCCTACCAATTCCTAAAGGTAGACCATTAGAAGAACCAAACCAGGACATGTAATTAGCTACTAGAAGCCAAATTCTCTAACCTTGGCTGCACCTTTTTTTTGCAGCGCTATTTATTTGGGGCTAGGACTAGGTGTTGGTGTAGCTGTAGGACTTGGAGTAGCCTCTGGTGTTGATGTCGGTGTCGGTGTTGAAGTTGGTGTTGATGTCGGTGTCGGTGTTGGTGTTGAAGTTGGTGTTGGTGTGGCTCGTGGTGTTGGTGTTGAAGTCGGTGTTGGTGTGGCTCGTGGTGTTGGAGTAGTGGATTTTCTTGGTTTTGGAGTTGGTTGACTGACTAACTGTTCTGCTTCTTTGTCAAGCTTTTGGCGCAAGGCTAAATTTGCAATTCCTGTTTGTTGCAATTGAGACTTCTGTTGATACAGTTTGACGGCTGCTTCTGTTTGCGGTCCGTAAAATTGATTGCGGCTAAGGAGAGGATTGGGCTTGACTACTAAATTCAAGTTTGCCTGGAGAATTCCCATAATGGTTGCTGCAAGATCCTGAGTTCTCGGTCCAGCTGTGCCGTCAGCGCTAAGATCGTAATGCGTTTGAAAGTCGCGGATAGCTTTTTTGGTTGCTGCATCTGTCAATGGCCCGTTTTTCACCACCACGTTATAACCTAAACCCCGCAACACCGACCGCATTTCAATTGGAGTATAATTCCGCTGACGGGCTGCCATTGCCGTATCTGACATCGCCAAGCTCGAAGCGGCGACAAAGGCACTAGCTACGATCGCTATTGGTTGATTAAATCGATTCCACATATTTATAGTTCCCTTGTGCCTAAATCAGTCAGTTTTCAGTTGCCAGCAGTATTTTAAGTTTTTTTTGCTTTATTATTAATTATTTTTTCGGATTTTCGCCCTTATAATTGCAATTAAAAAAATTGGCTCTAATCTACTTAGTCATCCTCCCAGAGAGGTATCTAAAACAATTACTCAGTAACCAGGTGTGTTTGGTAGCCTAGGAAACATTTATCAGAAAAAAATGAATAACAAAAAAATTAGGCAAGGGATTTGGTTTGAAAGATTGATGGCGATCGCGGCGACTGTTAACTTAGGTTTAGTTTTGTTTAATTTAAGTTACGTTTCGTGGCGCGACTTTTATCTTCACAATCTGCCGCAAATTACCAAGCTATATGACCCAGTCAAAGGTATAGAGGCGCATCGCGACACGGAAAATTACCTGAAAGCCGTAGATGAGCTGCAAACACAGATTAGTCAAACAGGTATCAACTCAACCCAGACAACCGCCAGATTAGCGGAACTGCGCCGCCTCAGCACGGAGATAGTGCAAGGCAATCCCTTCGCCGCCGCCGGAAAAAGTGGCACATTAGAAAAAATCAAGAACCGCATGCGTCGTGAGACTGGCAAAAAATCTTCTACTGAGGCTTTCGCGACTTTTTGGACACCAGAATTTCTTTTCCGACGCGGTACGCAAGAAATTAATTTTTTCAATACACAAATCAAACCCTTATTCATCACCAATTATTACCGCCATATTGGGGAAAATGGCGAATTCTTGGATGAATTTTGGCTAATTGATTTACCTTTTGTAATTTTATTTGCTGGCGAATTAATCACTCGAAGTTGGCTGATTAAACGAAAGCAGCGATTAACTTGGGGAGAGGCAATTTTGTGGCGTTGGTATGACTTATTGCTGTTAATCCCCTTTTGGCGGTGGTTGCGGGTGATTCCAGTCTTGATTCGTCTAGATCAAGCACAGTTATTAAATCTAGAGATTATTCAGTACCAAATTGAGCGAAGTATAATTGCTAACCTCTCCGAGGAAATCTCAGAAATTGTCGTGATTCGGATGATCAATCAGCTTCAAATTGCAATCAAAAGCGGTGAGTTGACCAATTGGCTGAGCCAGAAACCAGCTTTGCGCCCATACTTAGATGTAAATAATGTCAATGAAATCGAAGCAATTGTGGGGATTTTGGTAAAAACGACTGTTTATCAAGTGCTGCCAAAAATTCAGCCGGATATTGTCGCCATTCTCCGCCATAGCATCGACAATGTACTCAGTCAGTCACCAATATACCGCAATCTACTGGCTGTCCCTGGACTGGGGCAAATACCTAATCAACTTAGCCTCCAGCTATCCACCCAACTGACAGCTAACATTTATACTGCAATAGTAGCGGCGGTGGAAGATCCTGTAGGCGCGAAACTCTCTAGCCAACTAGCACAACACTTCAGTGAAGCTTTGGGAACAGCAGTCCAGAAAAAGCAGACACTTGGCGAAATTCAAACTTTAATGTCAGATTTGTTAGAAGAAGTTAAAATTAATTACGTCCAGCGATTGTCTCAAGAAAATTTTGAGCAATTGCTCACTCAAACTAGACAAATGCGTTCTCAAGTAAATTAATCAGCTTGAGCTTCACATTGTCAAGTAAAAGCGAGTTAGTAATTGCCTGAGTGTCGGCACTCTCATTCATAGCCTTTAAAAATGCGCTAAACTCGGAATAGAGGCGAGCCAACATTGGGTCGTCTAAAAACTTCTTGGAAGATATGTTTATCGCAGGAAGTGGGTCTGTACCCACTTTTTTTGTTGTAATTATGCCATGACTCATCCCTTAATTCCACAAATTATTGATTTGGCAACGCCAGTAGCAGAACTCCTGGGATTGGAAGTAGTTAGTGTAGTTTTACACACTAATCAAAATCCACCAGTCCTACGAGTAGATATTCGTAATCCCGAAAAAGATACTGGGTTGGATGATTGCGAGCGAATGAGCCGCGCTTTTGAAGCTAGCTTAGATGCAACGGATATCATTCCTGATAACTTCGTATTGGAAATCTCCAGTCCTGGTGTTTCTAGGGAGTTGACGACTAATCGAGATTTTATTTCTTTTAAAGGATTTCCTGTGCTCGTCACTACTTCTCCACCCTACGAAGGAAAGCAAGAATGGGCAGCGTTGCTGGTGCGCCGAGATGAAACATCAGTTTACTTAAACCAAAAGGGTAGAGTAGTGGCGATCCCCCTCGCCGCCATTACAAAGGTGCAAATAGATGACGGCAAGTAGTTAAGGGTGAAGGGAGCGTAAGTTTTAAATACTACTAGCACGACAGATTTAAGGAGATTTTTTATGTCAATGGTCAGTTTGCCGGGATTAAAAGAATTAATTGAAAGCATCAGTCGCGAGCGTAATTTACCTCGTCTAGCAGTGCAATCAGCCCTACGAGAAGCGTTACTCAAAGGTTACGAAAGATTTCGCCGCGCCCAAAATTTGGAACGCCGGCAGTTTGATGAAGAGTACTTTGACAATTTTGAAGTTGAACTAGATGTTGAAGACGAAGGCTTTCGTGTTCTCTCAACTAAAAGTATTGTCGAACTCGTCAGCAACTCCGACCACCAAATTTCCTTGAATGAAGTGCAAGAAGTCGCCACGGAAGCCCAGTTGGGTGATTCTGTAGTCTTAGATGTCACTCCTGAACAAGGCGATTTTGGTCGCATGGCGGCGATGCAAACTAAACAGGTGTTGGCACAAAAATTACGTGACCAACAGCGGCAAATGGTGCAAGAAGAGTTTCAAGACTTAGAAGGCACAGTTTTGCAAGCTAGGGTATTGCGGTTTGAGCGTCAATCGGTAGTTTTATCAGTCACCAGTAACTTTGGACAGCCAGAGGTAGAAGCGGAATTACCTAAGCGGGAACAGTTACCGAATGATAACTATCGTGCTAATGCCACATTTAAAGTTTATCTGAAGAAAGTTTCCCAAGGTCAGCAACGCGGTCCGCAGCTAGTTGTTTCGCGGGCTGATGCTGGATTGGTCGTTTATCTATTTGCTAACGAAGTCCCAGAAATTGAAGATGAAGTTGTGCGGATTGTGGCTGTAGCGCGGGAAGCTAATCCGCCTTCGCGTCATGTTGGACCAAGAACTAAAATTGCCGTTGATACACTGGATCGCGATGTTGATCCGGTTGGGGCTTGTATTGGGGCACGGGGATCACGGATTCAAGTTGTCGTAAACGAATTACGCGGCGAGAAAATTGATGTGATTCGCTGGTCGCCTGATCCCGCAACTTATATTGCCAACGCCCTCAGCCCAGCCCGTGTGGATGAAGTGCGATTGATGGACCCAGAAACTAGACAAACCCATGTCTTGGTAGCTGAAGATCAATTGAGTTTGGCAATTGGTAAAGAAGGACAAAACGTCCGCCTAGCTGCCCGCCTCACTGGTTGGAAAATTGACATCAAAGATCTGGCCAAATATGATCATGGTGGTGAAGATGCCAAATTCGCTAGCGCCGCAGCCATATTCCAAGCTCAACAAGCCGAGTATGAAGCCGCCGACGAATATGAGGAACCAGAAGCCGATGATTACGAAGAAGATGATGTCGAGCAAGAAGTGGAAGCAGCATTGAATAAGCTGGAAACCCTTGCTAAACAAATCGCCGACTTCCCCAATGACTTAAAAGCGCTGCTTAGCACCTTGATTGAAGAAAACTCCCAAGTGGCGGATAAATTCCGCATATTACTCATTCAGACTTCTTTTAGTGAGTTAAAGCAACTTGCGGAACGCTTGGTGAAAATCACCTTAAATTCAGACGCAGAGGTAGCGATCGATAAACTTTACAACGCCTTAGAAGTTGGAGGTACTGCATTCATTAGTATTTTAAATGAGTTAGCATAGGATGAAACCGAACCATCGGCGTTGTGTGAGCTGTCGGCGGGTAGGATTAAAAGAAGAGTTTTGGCGGATTGTCCGCATCTACCCGTCAGGACAGGTACAATTAGATCAGGGGATGGGGCGTTCTGCCTATATCTGTCCTCAAACGGGCTGTTTGCAAGCGGCTGAGAAAAAAAATCGACTAGGGCGATCTCTGCATGCATCTGTACCAGAGACACTGTACCAGACCTTGTGGCAACGTTTAGCCACATAGGAGCGGACTAAAAGTGTACCTCTGTGCAGCAACGAGCAGCCAGTAATTTACAGCAGAATCTTGCCCATAACTAATGTTAGGCGTGATTAAATCTGCTGCACTCGGCACGCAGTAGTGCCAAAATAGTAGAATAGGAATAAAAAACATTCCTCCGCTCCTTTTAACGGTTGAGCCGCAAAGCTCAGCCAAGCGTCAGAATTAACTCAATAGGTTTGTGCGAACTTCACAATCAAAAAACAGTAATAACCCAAACACGCAATCTGGTAGCGCCCCTGCGCCGCCCCAAAGCGTCGATCATCCTAATGGATGGGGATGCCCATAGACGAAAACATCTCTCTCTTTCCTTGTTGGAGGCACTGGCAAAAATTTCAGCGGCAACCGATAACGCAGTAATCAAAGGATGGAGATGTCGTCAACTAGGCAACCATCCGTTAAAACTGTAAATTAAAGGTAAAGAGTGGATGAACAACAACAGAGTCAGAATCTACGAGCTATCAAAGGAATTGAATTTGGATAACAAAGAGCTATTAGCAATTTGCGACCAGCTCGATATTGCGGTCAAAAGTCATAGTAGTACGATTACAGAACCTGAGGCAGAGCAAATTCGCTCAGCAGCAGAAAAGCAGGCAGTAGCCAGTGTTGGTGCCAAAAAAGAATCGTCAGGATCTGCCCCTAATCCCAGACCGAATACACCGCCAAATATCGGAAACCGAGCTAGACCCCCAGTTGTGCCCCATAAACAACAAATTTTAGAAATTCGTAAGCCTATCAAACCTGTGAGGAGTGCCAGCCTGAACCCCACAGAATCTCAAACAGCGAACACTACCTCGCACGACGACTCCAATTCTGTTTCACCTCCACGACCAGGCTCACCAGCAAAGCCGTCAGCACCAGTTCGCTCAGTTAATCGCAGTTCTGAATCCGTTGATTTGCCCGTTCCCAGTTTAGAGCAACCAGCGCCAGCGATACCCCATGTGACTCCCACACGGGCAAAGCCAGCTGGTGAAGCCACCCCAGTTCCCAGGGCAAAGGTAGAAAAACCACAACTGAGTGGTCCACCGTCTAGACCAGCAGACCCATCCGCCCCAGCTAACGTGTCGGAACGACCGCTGCTCAAACGGGATCAAGTTAAGCCGACAATCAACAAACCATCATCGACAGAACAGACTGAGCCAGCAGGCGGAGTGCGACGGAGTGCTCCAGTCTCACGAGGCGAACCGGGTAGAAGACCCTCAGCGCCGGCTCCATCTCCCGTATCTGAGCTACAGCGACCTAGCCGACCAATGCGTCCTGAGCCAGGTGTTGCTATGCCCGGTCGCCCCAGACAAGCAGGGGTAGCTGGCGGCGCAGTAGACGGGGCAACCTCAGATGACGAAGAAACAGATGGAGCAACGATTCTTGATCCTGATCAATTATTGAAACGTCCTGTCCCTCGCCCAGTTAAAGGTGGGAAAAAATGGCAGGAAGAAGAAATTATTGATGAAGGTAAAGACGCAGCAAAAGGCAAGGCAGCAGCCAAAGGCAAGCGGGTTAAGCCGATTGTCGATATTGAGGATGAAGAGGATTTACTCGACGACGATATCGATTCTCAGGCTTTAATTCAAGTCAGCTTGTCTGTCGCTCGTCCACCCAAACCTAAATCTACCCGCGCACCTGTCGCGGCAACAATTAGCAGCCCCGCCGCTGCAATTAGAGGCAGAAAGTCTGGCAGTAGCTCTCGCGAAAGGGCTGCAGACCGCCGCCGCGAACCAGATCAAAAACGCGAGCGTCCAGAAAAGGTCGTGGCTACAGGTACTATGACCGTGCAAGAACTGTCCGAAGCTTTCGCCGTGGCAGATACAGAGATTGTAAAAATCCTGTTTATGAAAGGCATGGCGGTGAGTATCACCCAGAATCTCGACCTTCCTACCATGAATTTGGTGGCAAAAGAGCTAGAGGTTGAACTCGAAATCGTCGAGCCAGAGGCAGAAGCGCGGAAAATTACTGAGATGTTGGATGCATCCGACCTGGAACACTTGATCCGACGTCCACCTGTGGTGACGATTATGGGTCACGTTGACCACGGTAAAACTACTCTGCTCGACTCAATTCGCAAAACTAAAGTAGCTCAAGGCGAAGCGGGTGGTATCACACAGCACATCGGTGCATACCATGTGAATGTGGAGCACGAAGGTCAAGATCAGAAAGTGGTTTTCCTGGATACTCCAGGTCACGAAGCGTTTACAGCAATGCGAGCCAGAGGCGCAAGAGTCACAGACATTGCCATCTTAGTTGTGGCTGCTGATGACGGTGTACGTCCGCAAACTGTAGAAGCTATTAGTCACGCTCAAGCCGCCGGAGTGCCAATTATTGTTGCCATCAACAAAATTGACAAAGAAGGTGCTCAGGCAGACCGAGTGAAGCAAGAGTTGACTCAGTATAATTTGACGCCGGAAGAATGGGGCGGTGACACGATTATGGTGCCGGTGAGTGCGCTTAAGGGTGAAAACCTGGATACACTCCTGGAAATGATTCTGTTAGTGTCAGAGGTCGAAGATCTCTATGCCAACCCTGATCGCGTGGCGAAAGGAACAGTCATCGAAGCGCATTTGGATAAGGCGAAAGGAGCTGTTGCTACTTTGCTGGTTCAGAATGGGACGTTGCATGTCGGCGATATGTTGGTCGCGGGATCAGCATTCGGTAAAGTCCGCGCGATGGTGGACGACCGAGGCAAACGCGTCGATATTGCCGGACCTTCCTTTGCTGTGGAAGTGTTGGGTTTAAGTGATGTACCAGCAGCGGGTGATGATTTCGAGGTCTACTTGAATGAAAAAGAAGCTCGCTCATTGGCAGGCGATCGCGCTGACAAACAACGTCAATCCCGCTTAATGCAGGGACGTGTCACACTGACAACTCTCTCGGCTCAAGCTCAAGAGGGCGATTTAAAAGAACTCAACTTGATCTTGAAAGGCGATGTTCAAGGTTCAGTCGAAGCGATCGTTGGTGCGCTTAAGCAAATCCCACAAAACGAAGTCCAAATCCGCATGTTGTTGTCTACAGCCGGTGAAGTCACCGAAACTGACATTGATTTGGCGGCTGCGAGTAATGCAGTGATCATTGCTTTCAACACGACCTTTGCGAGTGGTGCTAGACAAGCTGCTGATGAAGCAGGTATTGATGTCCGGGAATACAACATCATTTACAAGCTGCTAGAAGACATTCAAGGAGCCTTGGAAGGTCTACTAGAGCCAGAATTGGTGGAAGAATCCCTGGGGATCGCCGAAGTGCGTGCTGTCTTCCCTGTGGGTCGTGGTGCGGTTGCTGGTTGCTATGTTCAATCTGGCAAGCTGGTGCGTAACTGTAAAGTCCGAGTTCGTCGCAATAGCAAGATCGTCTACGATGGCAGTCTCGATTCCCTCAAACGGATGAAGGAAGATGTTCGTGATGTGAATTCTGGTTATGAATGCGGTATCGGCGTTGATAAATTCAATGATTGGGTCATGGGCGACTCCATTGAAGGGTATCTCATGGTTACCAAGCGCCGGACGCTGACTTTGACCAACAAGTGATCTTGAGGACGTGTGCGAGCGTCTTGAGATATTGTAGAGGCGCTCCTATGCGTCTCTATTTTTTGTAAAAACAATCAAATATAAATTCATTTTTGCCGATTTGCGTGGTAATTGAGAAAATTTTAGTGATTTAGATAACAGAATTTCTAGCGCTAAAACTATTACCATCAAATTAAATCTGGCAAATTTTGCCGATTTTCGGGTGCAGACAGTCAAATATTGCCCAGGCTGATCTACAAACTCAAAACAGAGGACGGAATAACTATGGCTGGTTTTTATGCTTCTGCTGATGCTCACAATGATGCCCACAGCGTCAGACAATCTGGGGACGCGGATATTTGGCAAAACTTGAAGTCCGCGATCGCTGCAAGCTCAGGTTTTCAACGTTGGAAATTAGAGAGCTTAAATCTCGATCCTCAATTTAATAATTTCACTTTAGATCAAGTTGTACAACGGTACTTGCGCGAAACATTAGAAACTCTAGCGTACTGATGGAGTGGGGGAGTGGGGAAGTGCTTTCCCCTTCCCCTAATTTCTTTTTCATTTCGGGAACTCACGGCTAATGTCATGGTCTTTCGGTATAGGTTGGCTTGAGTTACAACAGCTACACGAATAACTGTTATAACTACGTTGTTCAACATTCCGTAATCTCAGTACAACAGCCGTAAAAATGACACACCAGATTCCCTTCCGCCAGCCTAAAAATGTACGTGTAGGCTTTATTCAACTGCCATTCCTCCGGGCGGGACTGACCGCTTTGCTACTTTTTTCTGGTGGGTCAGTGCTATTACCATCGGGAGTAAGTGCTAAAAGTCCGCAGGTTATATCTCAAACTCCCGCCAGTGGTACAGTAATTTATGTCAACTCCACAACTGGCTCTGATGCTAGTGGTGCGGGTGCAGCGGAGACTACTCCTTATAAAACTATCACTTACGCCCTGACAAAGGCTCAACCTAATACAACTATTCAATTAGCGCCGGCTACCTATAGTTCTAATACTGGGGAAACCTTCCCTCTAGTAATTAAACAAGGTGTCACCCTACGTGGTGATGAATCTGCTAAAGGGCAGGCAACATTAATCACAGGTGGTGGTTTATACGTTAGTCCTACCTTTGCTCGCCAAAATGTGACAATCCGCGCCTTCGATTGCACCATTACTGGTGTCAGTGTCTCCAACACGAATAAAAGCGGGACAGGTATTTGGGTAGAGTCGACAAATCCAGCGATCGCTAATAGTACCTTTACAAACAATAAACGTGAAGGTATTTTTGTCTCAGGTACAGGCAATCCGAAAATCGAAAATAACGTTTTTGTGCAAAACGAGGCTAACGGGATTTCTGTAACCAAAGCCTCTCAAGGAGAAATTCGGAATAACTTATTTCAGAATACTGGTTTTGGGCTAGCGATTGGTGGTACTTCTACACCTTTGCTTGAAGGGAACCAGATTGTTCAAAATAAAGACGGTATCGTTATTTCTGACTCTGCTAAGCCGGTATTACGCAAAAATGTCATTCAAAATAACACCCGAGATGGGATTGTTGTCATTACTAATGCCATACCTGACCTAGGTACTACAGGTAATCAAGGTGGCAATTTAATCACTAATAACGGTCGCTTTGACTTAGATAACGCCACTCGTTCCAAGCTAGTCGCGATTGGCAACGATATTGATCCTAAAAAGATTTCTGGACAAGTAGATTTAGTTGTGGTGAAGGTTGATGCCCCACCTAGCAATGGTCAAACTGCTTTCCAAGATGTCCCAGCAGGTTTCTGGGCGAAAAGTTATATCGAAGCTTTAGCCGCAAAGAGTGTGATTGCTGGATTTCCTGATGGCACTTTTAAACCAGATGAACCAGTGACGCGTGCTCAATTTGCGGCAATTATCACTAAAGCTTTTACACCAGCACCGAAACAAGCAGCCCGCGATTTTAGCGATGTTAAGAGTAATTTCTGGGCTTACGCGGCGATTCAAACTGCCTATCGCGGTGGTTTTATTGCTGGCTATCCCGATCGCAGTTTCAAACCACAAGACCAAATTCTGCGCGTACAGTCACTAGTTTCTTTAGCTAACGGTCTGGGTTTAACAAATGACAAACCGAATGCGCTTTCAGTTTATACTGACGCAGCGGCAATTCCCAAGTACGCTACCGAATCAATCGCCGCAGCTACAGCCCGCCAGTTAGTTGTCAATTACCCGAATTTGTCGCAATTAAATCCAAATCGTCCAGCAACTAGAGCCGAAGTCGCGGCTTTTGTTTATCAAGCGTTGGTTAATAGTGGTCAGGCACCTGCGATCGCTTCCCCTTATGTTGTCAAGCCATAAGTAGTTACATAAAAACAACCAGTCCCCGATTGGGGACTGGTGTCAGTATTAAAAACTGTTTTTTAAATTGGAGGTCTATAAATTTGGGCGACCCCTGTTAAAACTAAGAGATTTACTATCAGGGTCTTTAAATTAGCTGACCCCGTTTCAACTATCTCTATTCTGACATATTTTTTCCAACTTACAAGTTTTTTATAATATTTTTATTATCTGTGTTTTGTTGAGATTCCTTAAGGATGTGTCTATTTGTGTATATTTACGCTTGATCCCCGGATAAAAGCTGCCTCAAGAACGCCCTTCCCAGCGAAACAAGAACACCATTAAACCAACTACTGCCAACTGGATTCCCAAGTTAGGTAAAGCGGTCTCGATGTCTCGTCCCGCCAGCAGTTGAAAGAAAAAGACGAATCCGCCGATCGCGCCGGAAGTGGCGATGCCAACGTAGACAAATTTCCGCAAACCCTTGTAAGGAGCGTTGATCTCCGCTTTCAGGCGGGCATATTGTTCAGAATTAAGGCGTTTATTTGAGTTTTGGTCTGCCATAAATAAAAATGAATGGTACAATTATAGATTGTATGCCGATGTGGCTCAGTGGTAGAGCAATCGATTCGTAATCGATAGGTCGCGAGTTCAAATCTCGCCATCGGCTTTTACTCAACAAATTGCCTGCTGGGAAGAAATCAGGCGATCGCGTCCCTCAGCTTTGGCTTGATACAAAGCTTGATCTGCAGCAATGACTAGAGCGATTGGAGAGAAATCCAAATTGGGAATCATCGTTGCCACCCCTAAACTGAGAGTGACATATGGACTGACAACCGATTGAGGATGAACTATTTTTAATCCTCTAACAGCAGATTGTATCGCTTGAGCAACCTGAACTGCACCATTGGTGTCAGTATGAGGCATAATGACGGCAAACTCTTCACCACCATAACGGGCGACTAAATCCTGATTTCTCGGCGCTGAACGACTTAAAGCTGTTGCCACAGCTTGCAAACAGTTATCCCCGACCGGATGACCATAGTTGTCGTTATAAATTTTAAAATAATCGATATCAGCTAAGATTAAAGACAATGGCGATCGCGACTCAGCTAAATCGAGCCATTGAGCATAAAGATACTCATCAAAGCAGCGACGATTAGCACATCCGGTCAAACCATCGAGATTGGCAAGTTGCAGCAGTGTCTGATTTGCTGCTGCTAACTGTTTGCAAAGCTGTGCCTGTTGCAGAAGCCGTCGCACCCTTTGTCGTAATACTGGCCAATGAATTGGCTTAGTAACATAATCAGTTACACCAGCACTAAAGGCACGGTCTACTGAGGTCGGATCATCTAAAGCTGTAATCATTAGAATCGGCGTGCGTTGGTATGATATCGGCTTGGTGTCAAACAAGGTAAATCCAATATCGGGAAGTGGTAGAGAAATAGCACAATCATTATTGTTATTTTGAGACAGATGTAAGCAGCAGTTAAAACCATCCATCACAGGCATGACAGCATCTAACAAAATTAAATCTGGCTGCAAGCGATTGTAAGCATTAATACATTGTCTACCATCAGTAACTTCAGCGACTCTATAGCCTTCAGCGATCATCGCGTTACGCAGCAACAATCGGATGACTTGGTCATCATCGACAATTAAAATTAGAGGTGCATCCTGCGAAACAGTCATTGAACCGAATGACATCAGCTACTTTCCATTACCTTGAGTCGTTAATCGCCCACAAAATCGCCAGAAGACAAAAAGACAATTCTTGCCTGAAAGCGAGTTAAGAGAGAGGTTATTATTTATATTGCCCAATTTATTCTTGAGAGTTGCTAAACAAAGAATGCACCTGAGAATACTCATTCTGATAACTAGGATTCCCCATGCCAAACCCACTCATGTACCAGCAGGACAACTTCGTTGTTCTAGAAACTAACCAAAGTGAGCAAATTTTGACTGCACCAGAGTTATTATCTAAGCTCAAGACAGTCTTAGAGCAGATAAAAGCCGCTGATTTACCCCGAGACGTGCAAAAATTTACTTCCATAGAAGCCCAAGCCCAATATCTACTCGACTCTAGCTGCGAACTCGATCTTGGACCTGGACAATATTTGCAGTGGTATGCCGTGCGTTTAGAAAAATAAATTAAGCTTGATTTGTAGAAATCAACGCTAGTTCTATTTGATCTTCTTCTGGCTGACTGACTTTTGCCTCCACTCCTGGTCCAAAAAAGGCAGTCATTTTTTCCTGCTTCTGTAGCCAAGTATCAATAGGAAACAGTGGTGAATAAAACTCTAAAATTAGGGCATAATGACCATCGATGTCGGTTTCTCTCACCCCTTGAATGACTGGTCGTTCCTCATCTGTCGGGCTAAGACCTAGATGAGACATAGAACTATCGAGGTGCGCTAGTTGACCGTAGCGATATCGGGTGATGTCTAGGCGAATTTGATTTTGAGTCTCAGTTGCTTGAGATTTGCGTAGTTCTAAAATTTGTGGTGTTGGGGGTTCAGTCTCAGGTACAGGCTTGAGTTCTGAGGCTTTCAGCGCTAGTCCTCCTAAAAGCAGAGGAATCCCGTAAAAAAATCCCACCAGATTCAGTGTGGGGTTATCTACACCGTAGGCGACAAAGCCGACAACCGTTAAAACACCACCGATGGATAGTCCCAATGTTCCTAGAGAAGTTTGACGTAGCATGAGTACAAAGGAAATAAATTTTAATTACTTAAGCTTTATTATCATCTGCTATGAGGAACAGATTCTGAAAGGATCTTGATAAAAGCTTTGACTATATTTAGGTTCCTTTGTCCTTTCATGGGTTAGGTTTACAATTAAGGTATACTCATACATTGGAAAAACAATGGACGTACAGACTATTAAAGAACGAATCGCCATCGTTGAAAGTAAGCGCGAGTCGCTACTACGCCTGCTAGAACAACCAAACCTCGGCACTCTCCGAGTTGATGTGAATCAGGCTTTAGAGGAAATGGATGATTTGACCGATGAATTTAAACGCACCTTTCCTGCGGATAAATAATCTAATTTAGATATACTCGCACAAAAATAACGTCGATAGTAACTGTGAAAAAGCAGCTACTATCGACGCTATTGTTAGTACTTGTGTCTATTTGAACCAATATATCTAAATTTTTAATGATTAATTGCTCGTTTCCCTAATTCTCTAACTAAAGCAATAAGTTCGGGAGTCGCCGTGTCTTTTTGGCAAAAAGCATCCAAACTATCTGTAGAGCTATCCTCGTCATATTTCATATCTTCGAGCGAGGAATAAGCAATAATCTGTGTATTTGGTTCAATATCCTTTATCTGGGTAGATGCACTCCAACCATCCATAATCGGCATTTGTAGATCCAAGACGATGACGTCAGGATGATACCGTCTAACCATTTCGATCGCTTCTTTGCCGTTACTAGCTAAGCCGACTAGTTCAATATTATCTTGGCGAGAAAAAGCTAGTTTCAGACTAAACCGGGTCAGTTCATGATCGTCAACGACCAGAACTTTCAACATAGAAGGCTTACAAGATAGCATTAACATTCCAAAAAAGATCAGAAACGACCAAGTACTGTTGACTTTTAATAGTCTATGGGGCGAAGTGGCAAAATTAACTCTACCCTACGGATGAATAAATGGGGGGAAGGGGGAAATTTCCCCCACTCCATTAAGAAACGCCAGCTGAACGTAAAGCCATCGCCATCAAAATTTTATGTGCGCTAGCTTCAGGAGAATTTTCGCCAGGACGGCGTTGGGTATAATTGCCATCAGCATTCAAGTCCCAAGCGTGTCGGTTGTCTGCTAGCATTACCCCCAAGATTTCTTGGAGATCTTTGGCAATGTCCGCATCTTGAATGGGAGTTATGACTTCAACCCGGCGGTCGAGATTGCGGGACATCCAATCCGCACTCCCGATGTAGATTTCTTCTGCACCATTGTTATTGAAGTAAAAAATGCGCGAGTGCTCTAAAAACCGACCCACAATACTCACAACGCGAATGTTTTCACTGATATCCTGGAGTCCGGGACGCAAACTACACATACCTCTAATGAGCAGGTCAATTTGAACTCCAGCCCGCGAAGCTTCATATAAAGTGGCGATAATCTGCTGATCGACCAGAGAATTCATTTTGGCAACAATCCGACCAGAAAGACCATTTTTACTATGTTCGATTTCTCGGCGAATCAGAGATAGAAAGCGATCGCGCATATTTACCGGCGCAACCAACAATTTTCGGTAAGACTTTTGCCGGGAATAGCCGGTGAGATAATTAAACAAATCTGTTAAATCAGCCCCCAAGTCTTCTCGGCAACTAAATAACCCTAAATCTGTATAAAGTCGTGCTGTTTTTGGGTTATAATTACCAGTCCCAATATGAACATAGCGGCGAATGCGGTCTTGTTCTCGGCGCACTACCAGCACAGTTTTGCAATGAGTTTTTAAACCCACCAAACCGTAAACCACATGCACACCAACTCTTTCTAGCCTTCGCGCCCAATAAATATTATTCTCTTCATCAAATCGTGCCTTGAGTTCCACCAACACAGACACTTGTTTGCCATTTTCCGCCGCTGCAATTAACGCTTTCACAATCGGTGAGTTACCACTCGTGCGGTAAAGCGTCATCTTGATCGCCAGGACGCCTGGATCAATTGCCGCATGATTGATAAAGCGTAAAACTGATGACGAAAAAGATTGATATGGATGGTGGACTAACAAATCGCGCTCCCGAATCACCGAAAAAAAGTCTTTGCCTTCTTCGGTTTCAGTCTTTTCTATGTCAACATTGGGTTCTGTAATGCGTTGCAAGCGAGACGGGACTACAGACTTCCAGTATGAGTCTTGGAGTTCTGGAAGTGGTAATGACATCAAAGACATTAAATCCCCTAACCCCAACAACCCCTCGACTTCATACACATCATTTGTGTCTAGTTCCAAATCTCGCAACAGTCGGGTTCGCACAACTTCTGGTGTCTGGGCTTGAATTTCTAGGCGCACTGGAGAACCACCCATCCGGCGTTTGCGGAGTTCCTGTTCAATCGCCAATAATAAGTCGTCAGCGTCGTCCTCTTCTACGTCCAAATCAGCATCACGAGTCAGGCGGAAGGGATGATATTCCTGAATATTCATCCCTGGAAATAACGGTTCCAGGTTATGGGCGATCACCTGTTCTAATGGTACACCTGTCCAATACACTGGTTTTCCTTTGTGATGAACGCCTAATTCCGGCGCTAAAGGTAAAAATCGCGGCAAAACACTCGGAACTTTCACCCGTGCAAAAAATTCTTCTTCGGTTTCTGGGTTTTTGACAACGACAGCTAAATTCAGACTGCGATTAGAAATGTAAGGAAATGGATGGCTGGGGTCAACGGCTAAAGGAGTCAGCACTGGAAAAACTTGTTCTTCAAAGTAGTTTTGCAAGTAACTCCTCTGTTCTGGGGTTAATTCCATGTAATCCAAGATGTAAATACCGTGTTCTGTAAGTAACGGTCGCAGGACTTTCTCAAAATGCTGGTGCTGTGTTGTCACCAGAGGACGCAAAGCAGTGCTGATGAGTTGTAACTGTTCTGGCGGCGTGCGACCATCGGGAGTTAAAGTGCTCACCTTGGCTTCTACTTGCTCTTTCAAAGCAGCAATCCGCACCATAAAAAATTCATCCAGGTTGGAGCTGAAGATTGCCATAAACTTGAGGCGTTCTAGAAGCGGTGTTCGCAGGTCGCAGGCTTCGTGCAATACTCGACGATTAAACTCTAACCAACTCAGTTCTCGGTTTAGATAGTACTGTGGATCGCTAAGATTGATTTCCGCAGAATGCTTCTTTAATTTCGGCATATTAAATGAGTGGGAGTCACTACCCATATAGCTTGAAGGCATTCTTCAACATAGCAGATCAGCCGTCGCGATCGCTTCTATCTCAATCAAGAATCAGTAATAGCCTTCATGATAAATCAAAATACTTGGCGTTCAATGCCACGCCACCATTCTCCCAACTTCATCAAATCTCGATGGATGTCTGCTAACTCCAAAGCATAATCATCTGCGGAAATTGTGGCTTTGCGTTCTTGGAGTTTCTGCAAGCGCAGTTGTACCAACAACCAAGGCTTAGAGATGCTATCGGTCGCCTCAATATACTGTGCTAGTTTTTTAATTTCCATTATCAATGTGTTTTTTTTGATTGTTGCTCAGAAATCTAACTTGTAAATGCACTTAATGAATCGTTGATCGCAACCAGCCTCTGTGTTTCCACGATCGCTTCGGATGTTTGTGTTAATTTACACTGGCAATTATTGGTTACGGCTATTTTTCGTTGCTTCCATTTTATCGTCAGCAAATTAATTCAGTATTGACACTGGTTTTACTTCCATATTCTCGCTCTTTGGTCAGAAAATACTCAGTGAGTTGTGCTGTCGTCCTAGCATAGTTTTAGTTTTATGAAGAAACTGTAATTTTTGATTCAAGAGCTTTTAATTAATTAGCTAAAAGTTTTTACAATAGCTACACCAAATCCGAGATGTGATGGAGTTACTGTTTATACAGATATTTCAGTACATCAGGTTATCGGTAGAAAAATATGATTAACAAAAACATCGCGATCGCTTTAGTTGCTGCTAGCAGCTGGTTTGGTTTAACTTCTGCAGCTTTAGCTGGGGAAGGCGGCGCTGCTGGTGCTGCATCATTTACAGTCTCTGCTACTGGGAGTGTAACTGGAGTGGCTGTTGCCGCAGCTGTTGGTAAAAACGATGCTGCAGCATCTGCGTTTAACACCACGGCTGGTTACAACTCAGCGTATGCAATGGGTACTGGTGGCGTGATCACCATGACTCAAGCTGGAGATCCCACAACTGCGAGTATGGCTGGTACAGTAGATACAACCTTAGGCACTGCCCAAGCAAACACATTAACTAATGGTGGAAGTGTGCAAATCGGCACTAAGAGCGGCGATTCTGTGGTTACTCTCTCCAAATAACCATCAGTTTGATTACCAGAGCATCTACCTAATCTTGACCTAATCAATATGAGTTAATTTAGCGACTACGAAAGCATCTACCTAATCAATACTTATATAAGTAAAATAATTCATATTCATCAACTAATGATTAACGCTCCTCGCCAAATTTTAAGAATACTGCAAATACATTATCAGTCGTATTAAATCTTTTACCCGTAGCGTTTTGATCAAGATAGTACTCATTATTAGTCCAAGATACTGCGAGTGTAGGACTATTATTCTGATCACCTAACTTATATTCAGCTTTAGCCCCGTAATTTGAGCGGCTGGAACTTTCATTAATTGGCGTGTAATATCCTGACAAAGAAAATCGATTACTGAATTTAATCGTCAAGTCAGTTAACAGAGTATTGTCAATGGAATCTGGCAAGATATTACCAAAATAGTTGACTAAGCCAAAGGATACAGGACCAACATTCGCCCTTGCGCCTACAGTTAACGAACTAGCCGGAGAAATTACTACAGATTTACCAATCCGGGTTTCTCGGTCTAAAGCATAATTGATACTACTAGATAAGACTAAATTAGTATTTTTACCCAAGGAAACTTTTTTGGCGAGACTAGCCAGTAGCTGACTGTAATAGTCACGGTCAGGATTAAGATAACCAATCGCGCCTGCGGAATAAGTCCAACCATCAACAGTCTGCTTGGTAACATCTCCGCCTAAATAAGCTTTAGTTGTATTTCCAGTAATCACACCTGCATAATAACGCCAAACATTATCGGTACCTGTAATATCGCCAGTGAAGCTAATGTGGGGAAAATACTGCGTTTTTTCGGAAAGAATACTGGAGTTGATTAAATTTACATTTTGGGTAGTATTTCGTAAATAAATTTGGGCGTAGAAATTGTGGAGATTGGCTGACGAATAAGGTTGATTATTGATGAGAGATAGTAAATTTACATTCGCGTTTACTCCACCTTCGGCACCAGCATCAGCTAATATCTGTGCTTGACCAGATGTTTGATAACGAGTATTTTTGGTAAAACTCCTCTGTGTGACTGGCGTTAAACCAATCCAAATACTGTTGAAACTAGCATTTTTGATTTGATTGAGTGATGTTATATTTGGAGGTGTGCTTTCTGCATGTCCAATTCCCGCATGATAAATAGTAAAACTATTTGCTGGTAAAAAAACATTATTTGCCGCTAAAAATAAGTTTTTATTAATATTAGTATTTACTGGTTTTGTCCCACCTTGAATCTCCGGTTCGGCATCAGGTAACCAAAGATTTCCTAATTGTACTGCCGAGTTAATTAATGTATTTGGATCATCCACGACCAATCCATAACCACGAACTGTCCGACCGAGAACTGCT
>Ga0209512_1001151_pt1 | contig 34938 bp, 30 predicted proteins | sample frozenSSSSmetaG_FD_184142 | JGI IMG/M metagenome (GOLD analysis project Ga0209512, IMG submission 184142) | Glacier valley bacterial and archeal communities from Borup Fiord, Nunavut, Canada, to study Microbial Dark Matter (Phase II) -... | ecosystem: Environmental > Aquatic > Freshwater > Ice >...
CACCTGGCCCGCGAGCACCCACTCGACGACCTCCATGGTCTCGTCGTCGGTCACGCGCATGCCCTGGATGAACTCGCCCTTCTTGCCGATCTTGGCCAGCGCCTCTTCGATCTGCGGGCCACCGCCGTGCACCACCACCGGGTTCAGGCCGACGAGCTTGAGCAGCACCACGTCTTCGGCGAAGTCTTGCTGCAGCGCCGGGTCGGTCATGGCGTTGCCGCCGTACTTGATGACGATGGTCTTGCCGTGGAACTTGCGGATGTAGGGCAGCGCCTGGGCCAGGATCTCCGCCTTGTCGCGCGGCGAGATGTGCGAGAGATCGGGTGCGGCGTGATCGGGAGCGGGGGCTGCGGGAGGCTCGGCAGTCATGGCGGCGGGGGTCCTGGAGGCGATGCGAATGCAGCCAGAATCCTAACCTTTGGACGAGGCCGGACCGACGATGAATCGCTTCTTCTTCCGCGCCATGCGCGCTCTGGTCGCCACCGCACTCGGCGCCGTGGCGTTCGCCAGCGCGACCGCACAAACACCCGCCGGCGACTGGCCCAAAGGCCCGGTACGCGTCGTCGTGCCCTACGGCCCGGGATCCACGCCCGACATCATCGCCCGCATCGTCTCCGACCGGCTTGCCAAGCGCACCGGCCAGCCGATGGTGGTGGAGAACAAGGCCGGTGCGAGTGGCAACCTCGGCACCGACGCCATCGCCAAGGCCGCAGCCGACGGTTCGGTGATCGGCGTGAGCATCGCCGGCCCGCTCGGCGTGAACGCACTGCTGTTCAAGAAGATGCCGTACGACGCGGCCAAGGATCTCGAGCTGGTGAGCATCGCCGCCACGCAGCCGAGCGTGCTGGTGGTGCCGGTTTCGCTCGGCGTGAACAGCACCGACGAGTTGGTCGCGCTGATGAAGAAGAACCCGGGCAAATACAACTACGCCTCGATGGGTGCCGGCAGCATCTCGCACCTGGCGATGGAAGCGCTCGCCGTGCGCAGCGGCACGAGCGTCGTGCACGTGCCGTACGCCGGCTCGGGCCCGGCCGTGACCGCGCTGCTGTCCGGCAATGCCGACATCGCGGTGCTGCCCGCGGCCTCGGTGATGGCGCAGGTGAAGGCCGGCAAGATCAAGGCCTTGGCCGTGGCCACGGCCAAGCGCTCGCCCGCCCTGCCCGAGCTGCCCACGCTGGCCGAGGCCGGCATCAAGGACGTGCAGGCCGACGCGTGGATGGGCTTCGTGGTGCCGGCGAAAACGCCTGATGCCATCGTGAAGAAGCTGCACGCCGAGTTGGTCGCGATCCTGGCCGACCCGGAGATCCGCGACAAGCTCAAGCTTCAGTACATGGACGTGGTGGCCGACACACCGGCCGAAGCGCGCGCCGTGCTCGCGGCCGATGTGGAGCGCTGGCGGCCGATCATCCTGAAGAACGGCATCGCGCTGGATTGATGGGTCACGCTCACATCAGTCGCTCCGCTCCTTCCGGTCGTCTCCCCCCGAGGGGGCGCGGCCGGCCTTGAGGCAGCCCGGCGCCCGGCCGTGACCTGGATCGACGAGCCACCTCGCTCGACGCTCGTCTACGGCGAATACGACGTGGTCGTGCTCGGCGGCGGCCCGGCAGGCATCGCCGCCGCCACCACCTCGGCAAGGCATGGCGCACGAACGCTGCTGGTCGAGCGCTACGGCTTTCTCGGCGGAATGGGCACGGCCGCAGGCGTCACCAACTTCTGCGGCCTGCATGCCAATGTGCACGGCACCATCCGCCGCGTGGTGCACGGCGTGGCCAGCGACCTGCTCGACCGCATGCGCGCGCTCGGCGGCCTCAACGAGCCGCACCTCATCTTCGGCAAGATCTGCGCACAGGCGTACGACACCGCGGCTTTCAAGTGCGCGGCCGATGCGCTCGTGCTCGCAGCCGGCGCCGAGTTGCTGTTCCATGCGGTCGCGGTCGCGGTCACGAAGCACCCGAGCGGCGCCATCGATGCACTCGTCGTCGAGACCAAGTCGGGCCGCGCCGCGATCCGCGCGAAGACGTACATCGACTGCTCCGGCGACGGCGATCTCGCGCATCTCGCCGGCGTGCCCATGGAACGCGGCGGTTCTGCCGGCCAGGGCGGCATGCTCTACCCGACGCTGATGTTTCGCGTCGGCAACGTCGATGCGGTACGTGCGGGCGAGGCCTGGCGCACGATCCCACAGCGCATGGAAGAAGCCGCCGCAGCCGGCGACTTCCGCTTCCCGCGGCGCGGCGCCATCGTGCGGCCGCAGCTGCACGCGAGCGAATGGCGCGTCAACGTCACGCAGCTGAAGAACGAAGATGGCTCGCCGGTCGACGGGACCGACGCGCGCTCGCTCAGCGCAGGCGAAGTCGAGGGCCGGCGCCAGGCCATCGACTACCTGCGCTTTCTCAGGGAGCGCGTGCCGGGCTTCGAAGATGCCTATGCGCTCGAGATCGCGCCGCAGCTCGGCATTCGCGAGACGAGGCGTTTGATCGGCGAAGTCGCGCTGACCGGCGACGACGTGGTCGGCTGCGCGAGCTTCGTCGACGCCATCGGCGTCAACGGCTGGCCGCTCGAGCTGCACGTGAAAGGCGATGTGGAGTGGCGCTGGCCGCCGATTCCCGAGTCGCGCGGCTACAACCAGCTGCCGTGGCGCATGTTGCTGCCGCGCCGCTCGACGGCCGGCGGCGCACTCAACCTCGCGCTGGCCGGCCGGTGCGCTTCGATGACGCACGAAGGGCATTCGGCCGCACGCGTCTCGGGTCCGTGTTTCGTCATGGGCCAGGCGGCGGGCACCGCCGCAGCCCTTGCCGTGGCGCGAAACGAACCGTTGCACGCGTTCGACGCCAGGCTGCTGCAAAAGGCCTTGCTGGCAGACGGCGCATGGCTCGGTGACGAGCCGCTCTGAATACCCCGATGGTGTAATGCAGATTGCCTTGTTTGCGACTCAGCTGCATCCACTCAACCAGGCCACACCACCATGACGACTCCTGCTTCATTTCAACCGGCGCCGCGCCGCCGCTTCGGTGTCATCGGCGCATGGGTCGGCGCCGCGCTGATCGGCGTGGCCGCATTGCATCTCTCGCCAAGCGTCGCCGCCGAATCCGCGGTGAAGATTCCGCCGGCCGCGAGCGACGACACCACGGCCGCCGCCGGCCTCCAGACCGCCGTGTTTGCCGGCGGCTGCTTCTGGGGCGTGCAGGGCGTGTTCCAGCGCGTCGACGGTGTCGTCCAGGCGGTGTCGGGCTACGCGGGCGGAAAGAAGGAAACGGCGCAATACGAGTTGGTCGGCACCGGCATGACCGGCCATGCCGAAGCGGTGCAAGTCACCTACGACCCGAAGAAGGTGAGCTACGCCACGCTGCTGCAGGTGTTCTTCTCCGTCGCCCACGACCCGACCCAGCTCAACCGGCAAGACCCCGACAGCGGCCCGCAGTACCGATCGGCCGTGTTCTACGCCACGGCGCAGCAAAAGAGCACGCTCGAGCACTACATCGCGCAACTCGACGCGGCCAAGGTCTACCCGAAGAAGGTCGTCACCCAGGTCGCGCCGCTCGATGCGTTCTATGCCGCCGAGTCGTATCACCAGGACTACCTGACGCTGCACCCGGAGTCGGGCTACATCGCCCGCTTCGACCTGCCGAAGATCGCCAACCTGAAGGCGATGTTTCCGAAGCAGTACCGTGCCGAGCCCGCACTCGTGATGGCGCGTGCCCAGTCGGCTGCGAGCCGCACACCCTGATGCGAAGCGGCGGCGAGCACCGCCTGGCAGCAAGGCTGTGCACGCTGAGCGTTGCCGCTGCGACCACGCTGCTCGCCAGTTGCGGTGGCGGCGACGGCTCCGCGAGTGGCGATCCGACCTCGCTGCCTGCCTCATCGACACTGGCCGAGGTATGTGCCGCGCCGCGTGCGTCCGGCACCACCGACCCGTTGACCGGCCGTGCCTACGGCGACACCCAGGGCACGGTCGCCGACGAGAAGAACTTCCTGCGCTCGTGGATCGACGAGACCTACCTCTGGTACCAGGACGTGCGGGCCCTGCCGGCGGCCACGCTCGACCCTTCCGGCTACGCCACCGCCAAGAGCTACTTCGCCGCGCTCAGGTCGCCGCTCACCACCGTCAATGGAGCTCGAAAGGACAAGTTCCACTTCACCTACGACACGCCCGCGTGGGTGGCGCTCGCGCAGTCGGGCATCTCGTACGGCTATGGCTTCGAGATCGCGCTGATCTCTTCAACCGTGCCGCGCAATGCGACGATCGCCTTCACCACGCCCGGCGCGCCTGAAGCCGGCCAGTTGTCGCGCGGCACGGTGATCCTCACCGTCGACGGTGCGGATGTCGTCAACGGCACCGACACGGCCACGCTCAACGCCGGCCTGTTTCCTGCCGCGGCCGGCCCGCACACCTTCGTCGTGCGCGACGCGGGCACCACCGCTTCGCGCACCTTGACGCTCGACGCGCGCCAGGTCACGAGCGTGCCGGTGCAGAACGTGCGCACGCTGCCAGCGCCGAACGATCAGGTGGGCTACCTGCTCTTCAACGACCACATCGCCACCGCGGAAGCGCAGCTCGTCAACGCCGTCAACACGCTGAAGGCAGCCAACGTCACCGACCTGGTGCTCGACATCCGCTACAACGGCGGCGGCTATCTCGACATCGCCGCCGAGCTCGCCTACATGATCGCGGGGCCGGTCAACACCGCCGGCAAGGTGTTCGAGAAGCTGGCCTACAACGACCGCAATCCATTCACTTCGAGAACGACGGCGTTTTTGTCGAACAGCCCGGGGATCCGCGGCGGCCTGCCGGCCGGCACTCCGCTGCCCAACCTCGGCCTGAGCCGCGTCTATGTGCTGACCAGTGCAGACACCTGCTCGGCCAGCGAAGCCATCATCAACGGCCTGCGCGGTGCCGGCGTCACGGTCAACGTCATCGGCGGCACGACCTGCGGCAAGCCCTACGGCTTCTTCCCGAAAGACAACTGCAACGTCACCTACTTCGCGATCCAGTTCCAGGGCGTGAACAACCTCGGCTACGGCGACTACGCCGACGGCTTCACGCCCTCGTGCGCCGTGGCAGACGACTTCACCCACGCGCTCGGCGACCCGGGAGAGAACCAACTCGAGGTGGCACTCGGCTTGCGCAACGGCGGCACCTGCATCACGCCGTTGGCCAAGCCATCGAAGCTGCAGGCGAGCGAAGCAAGGCCGCCCCCCGTGCTGGTGCGCACGCCGTTCCGCGAGAACCGCATCTACCTCGACCACTGAGCCGCGAGCCCCGCGTGAGTTGACGGACGCCGCACCTTCGGCGCGGTCATCCGTCGAACGAACGCACCCCGGCGGACAGGCAAGAGCCCGTGCGGGCTGGGTCAGAAATGGATGCCGCGCATCATTTGCGCCATGGCCACCGCTTCTGCCGAAGGCTGGTACTTCACCGCCTTGTCGCCCTTGGCTGCTGCACTGTCGGGGAACATGCGGAAGGTCGAATTCATGACGATCTGCGCCACCCGCGGCAGCAGCGCGTGCAACAGCTCGCCCGTGATGCCCAGCCGCGTGGCGATGCGCACGGGCTTCTCGACGCAGGCCTCCGCGATCATGTCGGCAGCTTCTTCGGGCGAGAGCACCGGCACGTTGTCGTAGAGCCTGGTCGGGCCGATCATGGGCGTGCGCACCAGCGGCATGTTGATGGTGGTGAAGGTGATGCCCATGTCGGCGTACTCGCTCGACGCACATCGCGTCCACGCGTCGAGCGCGGCCTTGCTGGCCACATAGGCCGAAAAGCGCGGCGCGTTGGTCAGCACGCCGATCGAGCTGATGTTGACGATATGGCCCCTCTTCTTGGCCACCATGCCAGGCAGGAAACCCATCGTCACGCGCAGGCAGCCGAAGTAGTTGAGCTGCATGGTGCGCTCGAAGTCGTGGAATCGTTCGTAGCTCGCCTCGATGGCGCGGCGGATCGAGCGGCCCGCGTTGTTGACGAGGAAGTCGACGCCGCCGTGCGCGCCGACGAGCCATTCCACCAGGCCTTTGCAGCCCGCTTCGTCGGAGATGTCGCACGAGTACGTCTCGACGATCGCGCCCTTGCCCGCCTTCGCCAGGATCTCGCGCTTCGCTTCGGCGAGCTTGATCTCATCGCGCGCGCAGATCACCGTGATCGCTCCAGCTTCGGCGAATTTGCACGCCGCCGCGAGGCCGATGCCCGACGAGCCGCCGGTCACGAGCACCACTTTGCCGCCGACCGTGCCGCGCAGCGAGTGGTCGATCTTGAGCGCTGGATCGAGATGGCGCTCCCAGTAGTCCCACAGCCGCCAGGCGTAGTCGTCGAGACGCGGGCACTCGATGCCCGAGCCCTTGAGCGCGGCGAGCGCCTCGCGACAGTCGTAGCGCGTGGGGAAGTTGATGAAGGTGAGCATGTCTTCCGGCAGCCCGAGGTCCTTCAGCACCGCGCCTTTCACGCGCCGCACCGGCGCCAGCGCCATCAGCCCTTTCTTCACGCTCTTCGGAATGAAGCCGAGCAGCGCGGCGTTCACGAACAGGTTCATCTTCGGCGCGTGGGCGGCCTTGCTGAAGATGTCGAGCACGTCGCCGACGCGGTAGCCGAGCGGGTCGACGAGGTGAAAGCAGCGCTTGTCGAGATCGGCCTTCGAATGGCTGATGTGGTCGAGTGCGGCCACGACGAAATCGACCGGCACGATGTTGATGCGGCCGCCTTCGAGGCCGATCGACGGCATCCACGGCGGCAGCAGCTGGCGCATGCGCTGGATCAGCTTGAAGAAGTAGTACGGGCCGTCGATCTTGTCCATCTCGCCGGTCTTCGAATCGCCGACGACGAGCGCGGGGCGATAGACCGTCCACGGCACCTTCGATTCCTTGCGCACGATCTTCTCGCTCTCGTGCTTGGTCATGAAGTAGGGATGGTCGAGCCCATCGGCCTCGTCGAACATGTCTTCGCGGAACACGCCTTCGTAGAGGCCCGCAGCGGCGATCGAACTCACGTGGTGCAGGTGGCCGGCGTCGATGGCCTTCGCGAACTCGACCGCCGCACGCGTGCCTTCGATGTTCACGGCGATCTGCGACTCGGCATCGGCGGAGAGGTCGTACACCGCGGCGAGGTGATAGACGTGATCGATGTGGCCTTTCAGGCGACGCATCTCGTCGCCAGCGACGCCGAGCTTCTTCGCTGTGAGGTCGCCATAGACCGGGATGGCGCGCGTGATGGCCGATGCGGCGGTCAACCCCCAGTAGTCGTACAGCGCGTCGAGCTTGGCCGCGCTTTCGCGCCGCAACAGGAAGTACACGACCGCACCGCGCCGCGCGAGCAGCGTCTTGACCAGACGCTTGCCGATGAAGCCGGTGGCCCCGGTAACGAAGTAACGCATGCGCCTGACTCCCTGATCGTGCGTCGATGAGAGGCGCATTCTTCTGCAAGGCACCTCGCGCACCGCGCGGGGCTAACCCGCACGCTCGGGCGATAGAGGCGCGACCCTAGCGTTCTAGGGTGCGTGCCCCAGCGTCGATGACTAGAGTCGCGCCCAGCCGTTGCCCCAGCGCAGCCGCAACCACATCAGGAGAATCAGCATGGTCAAGAAACTCAAGGCGATGGCCGACAGGAAGAACGCATCGGCCAACGGCCTGTTCGACAGCGCCCTCGCCAGCTCGGTGAAGGAGTCGGCTCAACAGATCTGGCTCGCCGGCATGGGCGCCTTCGCCAAGGCGCAGGCCGAAGGCAAGCAGGTGTTCGACGCGCTCGTCAAGGAAGGTGCCTCGCTGCAGAAGAAGACGCAGACCGTGGCCGAAGAGAAGTTTGGCGAAGTCACCGGCAGGATGACCAGCATGGCCGACGACGTGACCGCCAAGGCCGGCAAGCAGTGGGACAAGCTCGAGTCGATCTTCGAAGAGCGCACCGCCAAGGCGCTGAAAAAACTCGGCGTGCCTTCGTCGAAAGACGTGCAGTCGCTGGTCGACCGCATCGACGCGTTGCAGGCACAGGTGCAGTCGCGTGCCAAGGCGACGGCTCGCACCGCGACCGCGAAGGCCCCCGCCAAGACCGCGAGCGTCAAGCGCGCTGCGAAGAAGAGCCCGGTGGCGAAGAAGGCCGCGAAGACCGCGTCGCGCACTTCGGCCTGAGGTCAGGGGATGTACTTGCCGGGCCAGAGCCACAGCGCTCCGGCGGTCATGATCGCGTAGCGGCCGAACTTGCCGATCGTCATGTAGGCCACGCAGGGCCAGAACGGCAGCTTCAGCCAGCCCGAAACGGCGCACAGCGGGTCGCCCACGATCGGCAGCCACGAGAGCAGGCAGGCTTTGGGACCGAAGCGTTGCAGCCAGCGCAGCGCGCGGCCGTCGGGGTGCTTGTGAGTGGCGTGCTCGTAAGCGCGCTCGGCCCCGTAACCCATCCACCACGTGAGCGCTCCACCGAGCACCGCGCCGGCGGTGGCCACGAGGATCGCCGGCCAGAACATTTCGGGGTTGAGTTTGACGAGGCCGAACACCGCCGGCTCGGAGCCGAGCGGCACCAGCGTCGCGGCCACGAAGGCGATGAAAAAGACGGTGGACAGGCCCACCTCGGGGAGCGACAGCGCGCTCATCAACCAGTTCATCCAGGCATCCATCGAATGCATTATGGAAGCCCCTCGCCCTGGGAGTTCACCGAGGCGAATCGCCGAAATCGCGCCGCTATACTCCTGCCTCGTTTTTCAGCAGCCGACTCTTTTCCCACCCATGCGCATCGGTCCCGTCACGCTGGCGAATCGTCTGTTCGCCGCGCCGATGGCGGGCGTCACCGATCGGCCTTTCAGGCAGCTCTGCAAGCGCCTCGGCGCGGGCTACGCGGTGAGCGAGATGGTGACCTCGCGCAAGGACCTTTGGGCCAGCCTGAAGACCAGCCGGCGCGCCGACCACGAAGGCGAAGCGGCGCCGATCTCGGTGCAGATCGCCGGCACCGACGCGGCGATGATGGCCGAGGCCGCGGCCTACAACGTGGCACGCGGCGCGCAGATCATCGACATCAACATGGGCTGCCCGGCCAAGAAGGTCTGCAACCAGTGGGCCGGCTCGGCGCTGATGAGAGACGAGACGCTCGCGCTAGCGATCGTCGAGGCCGTGGTCGCTGCCTGCGAACCGCACGGCGTGCCGGTGACGCTGAAGATGCGCACCGGCTGGTGCGCCACCGAGAAGAACGCGGTGCGCATCGCGCGCGCGGCCGAAGGCGCCGGCATCGCGATGGTGGCGGTGCACGGGCGCACGCGTGAACAGGGCTACCAGGGCCACGCCGAATACGAGACGGTCGCGGCCGTCAAGCGCGCGCTGAGTATTCCCGTGGTGGCCAACGGCGACATCGATTCGCCCGCCAAAGCCAAGGCCGTGTTCGACGCCACCGGGGCCGACGCGATCATGATCGGCCGCGCCGCTCAGGGGCGGCCGTGGATCTTCGGCGAGATCGCGCACTTCCTCGCCACGGGCAAGCTCGCACCGCCTCCGCGCGTGGCCGATGTGAAGCAGTGGCTGCTCGAGCACCTCGACGACCACTACGGCCTGTATGGCGAATACGCCGGCGTGCGCACGGCCCGAAAGCACATCGGCTGGACGTTGCGCGGGCTTCCGGGCGGAGAAGATTTCCGCGCCGAGATGAACATCTTCGAATCGTGCGAGCAGCAGGCCCGCGAAGTCGGCGCATGGTTCGACCGCCTCGCCGACGTCATGCCCTTCATGCCCTTCATGCCCGCCCCGCCCGCCCCGCATGCAGAGGCGCGGGCAGCCGCGCTGCACTGAGCGGCACGCACCGAAACCCTCACATCGATCATGAGCACCCACAACAAGAAGCACATCGAGGAATGCGTCCGCGAAAGCCTCGAGGGTTACTTCAGGGACCTGCGCGGCGTGGAGCCGACGGCCATGCACGAGATGATCCTGCGCGTGGTCGAGCGGCCACTGTTCGAGGTGGTGATGCGCGAGGCCGGCAACAACCAGAGCCGCGCCGCCGAATGGCTCGGCATCAACCGCAACACGCTGCGGCGCAAGCTCGTCGAGCACAAGCTCATCAAGTGACTTCGCCGTGCCGCAGGCCCGCGGCCGATCCCCACCAGGTCCCGCCATGCATGCGCTGATTTCCGTCTCCGACAAGACCGGCATCGTCGAGCTCGCGCGCGAGCTGGCAGGGCTCGGCGTGAAGCTGCTGTCGACCGGCGGCACCGCGAAGCTGCTCGCGAACGCGGGCCTCGCGGTGACCGAGGTTGCCGAGCACACCGGCTTTCCGGAAATGCTCGACGGCCGCGTCAAGACGCTGCACCCGACCATCCACGGCGGCCTGCTCGCGCGGCGCGACACGCCGGAGCACATGGCCGCGATCGCGCAGCACGGCATCGCGACGATCGACCTGCTCGTCGTCAACCTCTATCCGTTCGAGGCTACGGTGGCTCGGGCCGGATGCACGCTGGCCGACGCGATCGAGAACATCGACATCGGCGGGCCGGCGATGGTGCGATCGGCGGCGAAGAACTGGAAAGACGTGGCCGTGCTCACTGGCGCATCGCAGTACGCGGGCGTGCTGGCCGAACTGCGTGCGCACGGCGCGGTCTCCGAGGCCACGCGCTTCGCGCTCGCAGTGGCCGCCTTCAACCGCATCGCCGACTACGACGGTGCCATCGCCGACTACCTCTCGTCCGTCGCCGCGCCCACCGATGGCATGCCCGAGCGCGCCGAGTTCCCGGCGCAGTCGACGCAGCGGTTCGTCAAGCTGCAGGACCTGCGATACGGCGAGAACCCGCACCAGCGCGCCGCGTTCTACCGAGACCCGCATCCCGCGCCCGGTTCGCTGGTGACCGCGAAGCAGCTGCAGGGCAAGGAGCTCTCGTACAACAACATCGCCGACGCCGACGCGGCCTGGGAGTGCGTGAAGAGCTTCGGCGCGCCGGCCTGCGTGATCGTCAAGCACGCCAACCCCAGCGGCGTGGCGCTCGGCGCGACCAGTGCCGAGGCGTACGCGAAGGCCTACAAGACCGACCCCACCTCGGCCTTCGGCGGGATCATCGCGTTCAATGCCGAAGTCGATCGCGCCACCGCCGAGCACGTCGCGCTGCAGTTCGTGGAAGTGCTGATCGCGCCGGCGTACACGCCCGATGCTCTCGCCGTGTTCGCGGCGAAGAAGAACACGCGCGTGTTGCAGGTCGCCCTGCCGGATGCGGGCACAGCAGGCAACACGCACGACACCAAGCGCGTCGGCTCCGGCCTCCTGATCCAGACTGCCGACGACCACGTGCTGGCCGAAGCCGACCTGCGCGTCGTGACCACGAAGCAGCCCACGCCGGAGCAGACGCGAGACCTGCTGTTCGCATGGAAAGTGGCCAAGTACGTGAAGAGCAACGCCATCGTGTTCTGTGACGGCGGCAAGACGCTCGGCGTGGGCGCCGGCCAGATGAGCCGGCTCGACTCGGCGCGCATCGCGAAGATCAAGGCCGAGGCGGCGGGTCTCTCGCTGGTCGGATCGGCGGTCGCCAGTGACGCCTTCTTTCCGTTTCGCGACGGCCTCGACGTGGTCATCGACTGCGGCGCCACGAGCGTGATCCAGCCTGGCGGCTCGATGCGCGACGACGAGGTGATCGCGGCCGCGAACGAACGCGGCGTCGCCATGGTGTTCACCGGCGTGCGCCATTTCAGGCACTGACGGTGCCCCCACGCTCACTTCGTTCGCTGCCCCCCAAGAAGGCGCGGCCGGCCCTGGGGCGGCCCGGCGCCCGGCCGGCTCGATAGTGAAGCTTCCCGAGTTCGCCGGCCTCGCGCTCGCCTTCGTCGCGCGCCTCATCACGGGTGCGCAGGGCCACTGGTACGGCACCACGCCCAAGGCCGAGCAGCGCATCTACTTCGCCAACCACCAGAGCCACTTCGACTGGGTGCTGGTATGGGCCGCGTTGCCGCGCGATCTGCGCGCCGTGACGCGACCGATCGCCGCGCGCGACTACTGGACCGCGACGCCACTCAGGCACTGGATCACGCGCGAAATCTTCAACGCGGTCTATGTGAGCCGCGAGCGAAAGGACGACGAAGACCCGCTCGAGCCCTTGATGGAAGCCTTGCGCAACGGCGACTCGCTGGTGATCTTCCCCGAAGGCACGCGCGGTCATGCGGCGGAGCCGGCTTCGTTCAAGTCGGGCCTCTACGCGCTGGCGCAAGCCTTCCCCGACGTGCAACTCATCCCGGCGTGGATCGACAACGTGCAGCGCGTCATGCCCAAGGGCGAGGTCGTGCCGGTGCCCATCCTGTGCACCGTGGTGTTCGGCGCTCCCGTCACGCTTGGGCCTGGTGAAGAGCGCCGCGCTTTCCTCGACCGCGCCCGCGCGGACGTGATCGCGCTGCGCGAAGTGGCCTGAGCGGCAGGCAAAAGCACATGGGCAACCTGCGCGATCTCGGCGTCACCCAGCAGGTCGGGCTGCTGTTCGTGGGCTTGTTCGGCGTGCTCATCGCCGTCACGCTCTACGCTTTCTATCGCTCGTTCCACACAGACGACGCGCAGCGCCTGAGCGCGGCGCAGGAGCGCTTCGTGCGCGACCTGCGCGCGATCTGGATCGGCGCCCTGCTGTTCTGGTTCGCGTGGGCCTCGGGCCCGGTCGGCTCGACGCTGCTGTTCGGCTTCGTCTCGTTCTTCGCGCTGCGCGAATTCGTCACGCTCACGCACACGCGGCGCGGCGACCACCGTGCATTGCTGCTGGCCTTTTTCGTGGTGTTGCCGGCGCAGTACGTGCTTGTCGCCGAACGCATGTTCAACGCGTTCACCGTGTTCGTGCCGGTGTACGTGTTCTTCGCATTGCCGGTCATCAGCGCGCTCGCCAACGACCCGTTCCGATTCCTCGAGCGCACCGCCAAGATCCAGTGGGGCATCACGGTGTGCGTGTACGGCATGAGCCACGCGCCTGCGCTGTTGCTGCTCGACCTGCCGAACTACGCCGGCCGCGGTGCCTTCCTGGTGCTGTTCCTCGTGGTCGTTGTGGTCGCAGCGCAGCTCGCGCAGGAAGCGGCCACGCGGCGACTGCGCAGGCGCCCCGTCGCACGTGCGATCAGCCGTTCGTTCTCGTGGCGCGCCTTCGGCATCGGCGCGGCCACCGCCGGCGTGGCCGGCCTGCTGCTCTACTGGGCCACGCCGTTCAAGCCTATCCCCGCGTTCGCGATGGGCGCCGTGGCCGGTGCCGCCGGCACGCTCGGCGAGTTCGTGATGAAGGCGCTCAAGCGCGATGCCGGCGTGCGCAACTTCCGCGGCACGTCACGCGTGACCGGTGCGGTCGGGCTGCTGGATCGCGTGGCGCCGCTGTGCTTCGCGGCGCCGGTGTTCTTTCATTCGGTGCGGTGGTATTTCGGGATCTAGCGCACACGAACGTATTCGCGACGAGTTGATCAGAACGAGTCCATCGAGGTCGACTCCTATCGGCCAGGAGTGGTCCTGCGCTTCCCACAGCCGTCCTTCGTCATGCTGGAACGGTCGGTCCAGGCGATGCGGCTGGCCTTCGCAGTGTTGATATCCTGCGCCCCGATGTCAGCCGAGCAGCAACAACTTGAGGTGGGGATTCGGGCGCTCGAAGCCCAGCGCGGCCTGCTCGGCGACGCCGTCGTTGACGCCATGCTGGCACCGGCACGGGCCAAGCTGGCCGCGCTGGCCGCCGAGGCCCTTGCGCCTGCCGCGCCCGCCGAGCCGGCGCAGACCCTGCGCCAGGTCAGCATCCTGTTTCTCGACGTGGTCGGCTCCACCGCGCTGGCCCAGCAACTCGACCCCGAGGCCGTCAGCGCGGTGATGGACGATGCGCTCGAGCGTGGCACCGCGCTCGTGCAGTCCCACCGCGGCCGGGTGCTGCAGTACGCGGGCGACAACATCCTGGCCGCCTTCGGCGCCGATGAATCGCGCGAGGACGACGCCGAGCGCGCGGTGCACTGCGGCCTGGCCCTGCTCGCACTCGGGCAGGCCGTAGGCGCCGAGGTGCTGGCCCGGCACGGCCGCGCCGGCGTCGACGTGCGCGTGGGCGTGCACACCGGCGGCGTGCTGCTCGGCGGCGGCGTCGATGCCGAAGACACCATCCGCGGCAGCGCGGTGAACATCGCCGCACGCATGGAGCAGACCGCACCGGCCGGGGGTCTGCGCATCAGCCACGACACCTACGCCCAGGTGCGCGGCCTGTTCGAGGTCGAGGCTCAAGAGCCGCTCCTGGTCAAGGGCGTGGACGCCCCCGTGTCGAGCTACCTCGTGCTTCGCGCCAAGCCGCGGAGTTTTCGCATCGGCACGCGCGGCATCGAAGGCGTGGCCACGCGCATGATCGGCCGCGACGCCGAGCTCGAAGCTCTGCAGGCCGCGTATCACCGCCTGTTCGCCGAACGCAGCTTGACGGCCGTGACGGTGGTGGCCGAGGCCGGCATCGGCAAGAGCCGGCTGCTGTACGAGTTCGAGGCCTGGAGCGAGGCGCGGCCCGAGAGCTTCTTCCTCTTCCGCGGCCGCGCCACGCCGGCCACCGGCACGCAGGCCTTCGGCCTGCTGCGCGACATCATCGCCTGGCGCTTCCAGATCAATGACGACGACAGCCTCGAGGCCGCGCACCGCAAGATGGAAGACGGCATCGTGCCGCTCTTCCTGCACGACGACGGCCCCGACCTGGCCGAAGCCCACGCCCACCTGCTGGGCCACCTGATCGGCATCGAGTGGCGGGGCAGCCGCCACATCAGGGGCATCCTGGACGACCCCAGGCAGATCAGGAACCGCGCCTTCCACGCTGCGGCGCAACTGTTCCGAAGAGTCAGCGCCAGCGACGGCTCGCCCGTCGTCCTGCAGCTCGAAGACCTGCACTGGGCCGACAGCGAGAGCCTGGACTTCCTGAACTACCTGGCCGAGGTGAACCGCGATGCGCCGCTGCTGGTGCTGGGCTTCACGCGACCCACATTGTTCGAGCGCCGGCCGGACTGGAGCAGCACCGAGGGCCTGCACACGCGCATCGATCTGCAGCCGCTGAGCAAGGGCTACAGCCGCGACCTCGCCAACGAACTGCTCAAGAAGCTGCCGGAGATTCCGGCCGCCCTGCGCGAACTGCTCACCAGCAGCGCCGAGGGCAACCCCTTCTACATGGAAGAGCTGCTGAGGATGCTCATCGACCAGGGCGCCATTCAGACCGGCCAGACCGGCCAGACCGGCCAGACCGATGGTGCCTGGAAGGTCAACGCCGAACGCCTGCTCGTCACGCACGTGCCGCCCACGCTCACCGGCGTGCTGCAGGCGCGGCTGGACGGGCTGCCGGCCCCCGAGAAGCGCGCGCTGCAGCAGGCCAGCGTGGTGGGCGCGGTGTTCTGGGACCTGGCCCTGGCGGCGGTGGAGCCGCAAGCCGCCGAGCAACTGCCCGCGCTGGTGCAGCGCGAACTGACGCTGCCGCGCGCTGACGCGCAGCAGGGCGGCCTGCACGCCGGCGTGCGCGAGTACGCCTTTCGCCACCAGGTGCTGCACCAGGTGGCCTACAACACCGTGCTCAAGCGCGACAAGCGCGACGGCCACGCCAAGGTGGCGCAGTGGCTGGCCGGCCTGGTCGAGCAAGGCAGCCTGCGCGCCGGCGACTTCCTGGGCCTGGCGGCCGAGCACTTCGAGCAAGCAGCCGACGGCGCCAACGCCGCCGAGTTCCACGCCCGCGCGGCCGAGCACGCCGGCCAGCGCCTGGCACACGACCGCGTGCTGGCGCACGTGGGCCGGGCGCTGGCGCTGCTGGGCGATGCGCAGGCGGCACCACCCACACACCCAACACCACCCGCACCACCCGCTCAAGCCGAACTACGCTGGCGGCTGCTGAGTGCGCGCGAGAAGACGCTATTTCTGCAGGCCCGCCGCGACGAGCAAGTCGCCGACCTGGACGCGCTGGAGCAACTGGCCGACGCGCTGGCCGACGACCGCCGCCGCGCCGAAGTGGCCTGGCGCCGCGGCCTCCGGGCGCTGCGCATGGCCGACTGGGCGGGGATGGAGAGCGCAGCGCGCCACGGCATGGCCTGCGCCACGCGGGCAGGCGACGACGGCCTGCGGCTGCACGCGCTGCGGCTGCTGGCAACAGCGGAGGTGATGCAGGGCCGCGCCGATGCCGGCCGGGCGCTGGCGTTGCAGGGCCTGGACGAGGCCCGCCGGCTGGGGCTGCGTGGGGTCGAGGGGCGGCTGCTGAATACGCTGAGCGTCGCCGCCGATATGCAGGGCGACCTGGTGGGCGCGCGTGAGCTGGACCGGCAGAGCCTGCAGATCAACCGCGAGACAGGCGACCGGGTCAACGAAGCCATCAACTTGTCGAACCAAGGCGCCGGCTGGCTGGGACTGGGCGACCTGTTGCAGGCCCGGCGTGACCTGGACGCGGCGTTGCAGCTGCTGCGGGCCAACGGCGACCGGGTGGTGGAAGGCTCGGCGCTGACCAACCTGTCGACACTGGCGCTGTGGCAAGGCCAGGAGGCGCGGGCCCTGGCGCTGGCGCGGCAGGCGCTGGAGATCACCGTGGCGGCGCAGGCGCGTCACCACGTGGTGGCGGCCGGCCTGGGGCTGGGCGATGCCGAACTGGCCCTGGGCCGCGTGGCCGAAGCGCGGCAGGCGTACTCACACGCGCACGCCCGGGCGCTGGAGATCGACAGTGCCGTTCAGCACACCGCCAGCGCCGGTCTGGCCCGCGTGGCGCTGGCCGAAGGCGACACCGCCGTCGCGCTGGCCGCGTTGCAACCGCTGCTGGACCACGTGGCCGCCGGCGGCACGCTGGACGATGCCGACTACCCGCGCCTGATCGAGCTCACCTGCCACCAGGCCCTGGCCCGCGCCGGCGACCCCGCTGCCGCCGACTGGCTGGCCCGCGCCCACAGCGCACTGATGGCGCAGGCCGACGCCATCAGCCGAGACGGTAGCCAACACGACGCCGACCCCGCGCTGCGCCAGGGCCTTCTGAGCAACATTTCCCACCACCGCGAGATCGTGGCGGCGTGGGCGAGGGCGAGGACCGACGCGCCGGCCGAGTCGTCCGAGTCGTCCGCAAAACCGATCTGCTGAGCGTCGCGTTCGGTGTGCGGCGACGGGCAGCTACGGGGGTCGACAGCCGACACTTGTTGCTCAGAGCAGGTTTTCACGACGACTGGCTTGGCCGAGGACTTCGTGACGCCGACTCAGAAGCAATTGCACCCTCGCTGCGATGTCCTGCCGATCGGTTCCAATCACCTCATGCGAGTCCTCGGCATCGACCCCGGCCTGCGCACGACGGGCTTCGGTGTCGTCGAGCGCGAGGGCCAGCGCCTGCGCTACGTGGCGAGCGGCACCATCCGCACGAACACGCTGGCCATCGGTGACCTGCCGGGGCGGCTGAAGATCATCTTCGAAGGTGTGCGTGAGGTGGCCGGGCGCTACGCGCCGACGTGCGCTTCGGTCGAGATCGTGTTCGTCAACGTCAATCCACAGTCGACGCTGCTGCTCGGCCAGGCGCGCGGCGCAGCGATGTCGGCGCTCGTGTCGCACGAGCTCACGGTGGCCGAATACACGGCGCTGCAGATGAAGCAGGCGATCGTCGGCCACGGTGGTGCGAAGAAGGAACAGGTGCAACAGATGGTGATGCGCCTGCTCGCGTTGCCCGGCCTGCCGGGGCCCGACGCGGCCGACGCACTCGGCCTCGCGATCTGCCACGCGCACGCCGCCGGCAGCTTCGCGGCCATCGCCCGCAGCGCCGCGCTCGCGCCGCGTGCACATGCGCGATTCAAGGGCGGCCGCAGCTACTGATCCACGCCCGAGAAACTCACCACAACTCACGCTGAGCGAACGTCCCCGCGGCCAGGCGCGCTGCCTCCACAGGCGACAATCCCGGCCCTATGTACGCCCTCTACGAAGACGCCGGCAAATTCCACGCGGGCCGTGTGATGAGCGAGACCGATGCCTCGTTGCAGATCGAGCTCGGCTCGGGCAAGCGCGCGAAGGTCAAAGCCGCCAACGTGCTGATGCGCTTCGCCAGCCCCGAGCCCGAAACCTTCCTGCAGAGCGCCACCACGATTGCCGCCGACGTCGATCTCGACCTGGCCTGGGAGTTCGCACCCGAAGGCGACTTCGGCTTCGCCGAGCTCGCAGCCGACTACTTCGGTGCCACCACCGGCGCCTCGCAACAAGCCGGCGCGCTGCTCGCCCTGTTCGGCGCCCCGCACTACTTTCGCCGCCTCGGCAAGGGCCGCTTTCGCAAGGCACCGGAAGAGATCGTCAAGGCGGCCCTGCTCGGCATCGAGCGCAAGAAGCAGGTGGCGGTGCAGGTGGAAGCCTGGGCCGCAGAGCTGGCGGCCGGCACATGCCCGCCGGCCGTGCGCGAGCAGCTCTATCGCATTCTCTTCAAGCCCGACAAGAACGCGCCGGAGTACAAGGCCGTTGTCGATGCCGCACGCCGCACCGGCCGCGCGCCGCTCGACCTGCTCAAGGCCGCCGGCGCCATCGACTCGCCCTACGAGTTCCACTGGCGGCGCTTCCTGTTCGAGGAGTTTCCGAAGGGCACGGGCCACGCGCCGCACGAGGTGCCCGTGCTGCGCGAGACGCTGCCGCTTTCGCCGGCACGCGCTTTCTCGATCGACGACTCCGAGACCACCGAGATCGACGACGCGCTCTCGCTGCAGGGTCTGGGCAGCGGCCGCGTCGTGCTCGGCATCCACATCGCCGCGCCCGCGCTGGCGATCGCACCTGGATCGGCCGTCGACCAGATCGCGCGCGACCGGCTCTCGACGGTCTACATCCCTGGCCACAAGCTCACCATGCTGCCGGCCGCGGTGGTCGAGGCGTTTACGCTCGCCGAAGGCCGCGACGCACCGGCGGTCTCGCTCTACGTGACGCTCGATGAAGCCACGCTCGAAACCGTCTCCACCGAGACGAAGCTCGATCGCGTGCACATCGCCGCCAACCTGCGCCACGACCAGCTCGACGTGATGGTGAACGACGAGACGCTCGCCGCCGGCCTCGGCGCCGACGTGCCTTTCGCGGCCGAGCTCGGCTTCCTGCACCGCTACACGCGCCACCTCAAGGCGGCGCGCGAAGTGGTGCGCGGCAAGCCCGAGAACTTCAATCGGCCCGACTACGCGTTTCGCATCGAGCGCGCGGAAGACGGCGCGGCCATCGCCGGCAACGAGCGCGTCACGATCACCACGAGGAAGCGCGGCTCGCCGCTTGACCTCGTCGTGGCCGAGACCATGATCCTCGCCAACAGCACCTGGGGCGGCTGGCTGGCCGAATGCGGCGTGCCGGGCATCTACCGCAGCCAGGCGAGCCTGGCGCCCGGCGTGAAGGTGCGCATGGGCACGCGGCCCGCGCCGCACGCCGGCATGGGCGTGGCGCAGTACGCGTGGTCGAGCTCGCCGCTTCGGCGCTACGTGGATCTCGTCAACCAGTGGCAGATCGTGGCCTGTGCACGCCACGGCCGCACCGCCGCACTGGCCGCACCGTTCAAGCCGAAAGACGTGACGCTGCTGTCGGTCATCGCCGACTTCGATGCTTCGTACGCCGCCTACAACGCATTCCAGTCGGCCATCGAGCGCTACTGGGCGCTGCAATCGCTGGCACAAGACGGCGTGCGCGAGCTTGATGCGCAGGTGATGAAAGACGGCCTCGTGCGTGCCGAGGCCCTGCCGCTGGTGTTCCGTGCCGTGGGCGCCGACCAACTGCAGCGCGGCACGCCGGTGCGGGTGCAGGTGGGTGCTGCCGACCTGCTCACGCTCGACGTGGCAGCGAGCGTGGTGGCGCGCCTCGACACGGCAGCGGCTTCGTCACCGAGCGACGCGGCCGAAGACGACGACGCCGAAGCCAGCGCCGGCCCGCTCACGATCGCGATCGACATGGCTTCGGCCGAAGGCGACGCGACTGACGCCGCCTCACGCGACGAGAGCGCGCCGCCCGATTCGGTCGCCGCCTCCGCAGCGTGAACCTGCGCAGGCTCGCCCGCCTTTCGCCGCTGCAGATCGCGCTGGCGGTCTCGGTCGGCGTGCATGGCGTGCTGCTCGGCGTGCGCTTCGTCGATCCGGAGGGGTTCAATCGTCTGTTCCAGGAATCGCCGCTCGAGGTGATCCTCGTCAACTCGCGTTCGGGCGAGCCGCCGGAGAAGGCGCAGGCGATCGCGCAGGCGAGTCTCGCGGGCGGCGGTGAAGCCGCTGCAGGCCGCGCCACGTCTCCGCTGCCGCCCTCCGCGCTCACCGAGTTCGGCGACGCCAACGAAGACACCAAGAAGCAGATCGAGCAGATGCAGGAGACGCAGCAGCAGCTCCTCACGCAACTGCGCCGCGAACTCGCACTGCTGCCTGCCACCGAGCCACTGCGCGACCAGGGCACGCCCGAGGAGCGCGAGCAGGAAAACCGGCGCCGCCAGCTGGTCGAGACGCTGGCCGAGATCGAGAAGCGCATCAACGAGGAGAACGCGCGGCCGAAGAAGCGCTACATCAGCCCGGCCACGCGCGAGGAGGTGTACGCGCTGTACTACGACTCGCTGCGACGCAAGATCGAGGAGCGCGGCACCAGAAATTTTCCCGAGAACCAGGGCAAGAAGCTCTACGGCGAGCTCACCATGAACGTGACCGTCGACTCCGATGGCCGCGTGATCGAGACCGAGGTGGTGCGCAGTTCGGGCTCGAAGGTGCTCGACCGGCGCGCCGTAGCCATCGTGATGGCGGCCGCACCCTACGGCCGCTTCACCGTGCCCATGAAGAAGAAGGCCGACCAGCTCGTGATCACTTCGCGCTTTCGCTTCACGCGCGAAGAGAACCTCGAGACCACGCTGAGCGCGGCGCCTTGAGAACAGCGACATGAGCGTGCCCGGCCGATACGCCGTGGCAGGCAACCCGGTCGCGCACAGCCAGTCGCCGTTCATTCACGCGGCGTTCGCACAGGCCACGGGCGAGCCTGTCGAGTACGAGCGCCTGCTCTGCCCGATGGATGCTTTCGCGTCGACCGTGCGCGCCTTCGCCGAGGCCGGCGCGAGCGGCTGCAACGTGACGCTGCCCTTCAAGCACGAGGCCTACGCGCTCTGCTCCCGGCACACGGTGCGGGCAGAGCTCGCCGGCGCCTGCAACACCCTGCGCTTCGATGCGCACGAAGGATGGCTCGGCGACAACACCGACGGCGCCGGCCTGCTGCGAGACGTTGAGCGCAATGCGGGCTGCTCGTTGCAAGGCGCGCGCGTGCTGCTCGTCGGCGCGGGCGGCGGCGCGGCGGGGGTGCTCGGGCCGCTGGCCTCGAGCGGGGCCGCGGAGGTTGTCGTTGCGAACCGGACGCTCGCGCGCGCGCGCACACTGGTCGCACGACAGGCACTCGCGGCTGCTGGTGGGCAACGTGCCCGGCTCGTCGCCACGTCGCTCGAAGAGTGCGGTGAAGCGTTCGACCTCGTCGTCAACGCCAGCGCGAGCAGCGTCGCCGGCGCGGCGGTGCCGGTCTCCGCACGCGTACTGCGGTCAGGCACGCTCGCCGTCGACATGATGTACGGCTCACCGGCCCGCCCCTTCCTCGCTTGGGCCGCAGCGGCGGGCGCCACGGGCCGCGACGGCCTCGGCATGCTGGTCGAGCAGGCAGCCGAGGCGTTCGACTTCTGGCGTGGCGTGGCGCCCGAGACCGCCGCGGTGCTGGCCGCGCTTCGCGCGCGCGTCGACGCGGCCTGACATGCGCCGTGCCGGCAACATCGGGCGTTTCGTCGCGCTGCTGCTTGTCTGCGGGCTTTCGCTCGAAGGCTACTTCCTGCTGCGCATCGCGCTGATGCGCTTCGTCGACCCGGCATCCACCACCTTCCAGCGATCCGAAGCGTGGCGCCTCGCACTCGCCCCGAAGCCGATGGTCTGGCAGCAGCGCTGGGTCGACTACGGCGCGATCGCGCCTGCGCTCAAGCGTGCCGTGATTGCATCGGAAGACGCCAACTTCGCCGACCACAGCGGCGTCGAGTGGGACGCGCTGGAAAAGGCATGGGAGAAGAACCAGCGTGCCGACGCGGTCGCCCAGCGCGCGGCCGATCGCTTAGCGGAACGCCCGCCGCGGCGCGACGCAGCAGGGAGCAGCAGGCCGGCGGCCGCTCCCAAGGTCGTCGGCGGCTCGACCATCTCGCAGCAGCTCGCCAAGAACCTGTTCCTGAGCGGCGAGCGCAACTTCTTGCGCAAGGCTCAGGAGCTGGCGCTGACCTACGCCCTCGAAGCCATGCTCGGCAAAGAACGCATCCTCGAGATCTACCTCGACAGCGTGGAATGGGGCGAAGGCGTGTTCGGCGCCGACGCAGCCGCACGCCGCTACTTCCGCGTGCCGGCCTCCGCGCTCTCAACGCAACAGGCAGCGCAGCTCGCGGTGATGCTGCCCGCCCCGAAGCGCTTCGAGAAGCGACCGACGTCGCCCTACGTGATGAGTCGCGCGGCAGCTGTCGCCGCGCGAATGGGCGCGGTCGACGTGCCCTGAGCGCAGCGATCGGCGAAGCGCTGCCTAGAATCATGTGCATGAAAGGCCATGCCAGTGCCGAGATCGCCGCCGCAGCGGCCCGGCTCATCGTCGAAGAAGGCCTCGAATATGGTCCGGCCAAGCGAAGGGCCGCACGCGACATCGGCTCCCGCAACGGCGTGGATCTGCCCGGCAACGACGAGGTCGAGGACGAGGTGCGCGACTACCTGGCGCTGTTCGAGGCCGAGACGCAGCCGGCCGAACTGGCCGAGCTGCGCCGAATCGCCGCGGCGTGGATGGAACGCCTGCCCGCCTTTCGCCCGCACCTGGCCGGCGCTGTGTGGCGCGGTACCGCGACACGGCTCAGCAGCATCCACCTGGAGCTCTATTGCGACGACTCCAAAGCCGCCGAACTGGCGTTGATCGACCAGCGCATCGAGTACGACGTTTCGAGCACCGACGCGCCGCGTGGCCGCACGCTCGACGTGCTCAACGTGTTCACGCCGAGCGTTGCGCTGGGCGGGACGGCGCACGTGGCGATGACGGTGCTCGATTACGACGATCTGCGCGGCGCGCTGCGGCGCGATGCACGCGGCCGCACCGAACGCGGTGACCTGGCCGCCCTGCGCGGGCTCGCCTCGGAGCCGGCATGAGACGGCGCACGTGGCTGCTCGGTGCGGTCGCCGGTGCCGGGTTGATCGCAGGCGGCGGCACCGCGCTGTGGCGCTCGCGATCGCGGCGCCGCATGGAGGTCGACGATGCGCCGCCGCCCGATCTGTGGAAGTCGACCTTCCCGTCGCCAGCGGGTGCGCCTCTCGTCATGAGCCGCTTCGCGGGCAAACCGTTGCTGCTCAATTTCTGGGCGACATGGTGTGCCCCGTGCGTGACCGAGATGCCGTTGCTGGACAAGTTCGCGCGCTCACAGCCGTTGGCCGGTTTTCAGGTCGTGGCACTGGCAGTCGACGACGCAGCGAAGGTAGCTGTGTTTCTGAAGGCGCAGGCATTGCATATGAACATCGGCGTTGCCGGTGCCTCGGGTCTCGATCTGTCTCGATCTCTCGGCAATTCGGCCGGTGCGCTGCCTTTCAGCATTGCCTTCGCAGCTGACGGCTCCGTGATCGGAAAAAAGTTGGGTAGCCTGAGCGAATCGCAGCTTGGCGACTGGGCTTCACGCGTTCTCTGAATACCCTGAGAAGCTCGAACTGGCCGTTATCGGCCTTTAAGTCGCGTAAAGTCGCGCCTTCTCCGAACGACGACGCGCCGCCCCATGGATCTTCGCAAACTCAAGACGCTCATCGATCTGGTCTCCGACTCGAATATTTCGGAACTCGAGATCGTGGAGGCCGACGGCAAGGTGCGCATCGTCAAAAGCGCTGGGCAAGGCGGTCCTGTGCTCACCGGCGCACCGACGGCCGGGCCGCCGGTCGCGGCCGAAGTGGTGTCGCCAGTGGCGCCAGAACCTGTCGGCCACGTCGTCAAGTCGCCGATGGTCGGCACCTTCTACCGTTCGGCCAGCCCCGGCAGCGAGGCGTTCGCTCAGATCGGCGCCCTGGTCAAGGAAGGCCAGGCCATCTGCATCATCGAGGCCATGAAGATCATGAACGAGATCGAGGCCGACGCATCCGGCACGGTCCGCGAGATCCTGTGCGAGAACGGCCAGGCCGTGGAGTTCGGCCAGCCGCTGTTCGTCATCGAATGAGCCCCGCGATGAACGGGTCGGGCATGCCTGCGCGGCAGCGCCGCCTGCCATGATGTTCAAGAAGATCCTCATCGCCAACCGCGGCGAGATCGCGTTGCGGGTGCAGCGGGCGTGCCGTGAGATGGGCGTGAAGTCCGTGGTGGTCTACTCCGAGGCCGACCGCGACGCCAAGTATGTGAAGCTCGCCGACGAGGCCGTCTGCATCGGCCCGGCGGCTTCGTCGCAGAGCTACCTCAACATGCCGGCGATCATCGCCACGGCCGAGGTGACCGACGCCGAGGCGATCCACCCAGGCTACGGCTTCCTCTCCGAGAACGCCGACTTTGCCGAGCGGGTGGAGCGCAGCGGCTTCACCTTCATCGGCCCCACGCCCGATGCCATCCGCGTCATGGGCGACAAGGTCGCGGCCAAGCAGGCCATGATCAAGTCGGGCGTGCCCTGCGTGCCGGGCTCCGAGGGCGCCCTGCCCGACGATCCGAAAGAGGCGATCCGCGCTGCGCGCGCCATCGGCTACCCGGTGATCATCAAGGCGGCGGGCGGCGGCGGCGGGCGCGGCATGCGCGTCGTGCACACCGAAGCTGCGCTGGTGGCCGCCGTGCAGACCACGCGCTCCGAAGCCGGCGCAGCGTTCGGCAACCCGACCGTCTACATGGAGAAGTTCCTCCAGAACCCGCGCCACATCGAGATCCAGGTGCTGGCCGACACGCACAAGAACGCGGTCTGGCTCGGCGAGCGCGACTGTTCGATGCAACGGCGCCACCAGAAGATCATCGAGGAGGCGCCGGCGCCCGGCATCCCGCGGCGAGTCATCGAGCGCATCGGCGAACGATGCGTCGCGGCCTGCAAGAAGATCGGCTACCGCGGCGCGGGCACCTTCGAGTTTCTGTTCGAGAACGGCGAGTTCTTCTTCATCGAGATGAACACGCGCGTGCAGGTCGAGCACCCGGTCACCGAGTGGGTCACCGGCATCGACATCGTGCAGATGCAGATCCGCATCGCGGCTGGCGAGAAGCTGCCGTTTTCGCAACGCACGATCGCCTGCCGCGGCCACGCGATCGAGTGCCGCATCAATGCCGAAGACCCGTACAAGTTCACACCCTCGCCCGGCCGCATCACGATGTGGCACCCGCCCGGCGGGCCCGGTGTGCGCGTCGATTCGCACGCGTACACCAACTACGTCGTGCCGCCCAACTACGACTCGATGATCGGCAAGATCATCGTCCACGGTGACACGCGTGACCAGGCGCTGGCCCGCATGCGCAGCGCTCTCTCGGAGACGGTGATTGAAGGCATTCTCACCAACGTCCCGCTGCACCGCGAGCTGATGGTCGACGCCAAATTCATCGAGGGTGGCACGAGCATTCACTATCTCGAAGGCTGGCTCGATCAGCACAAGCGCTGAAGGGTCGCGCGTCATGCATGCGCTGACGCTCCTCGCCCCGGCGGCGTCGGTCGAGGCCCTGTCCGACCTGCTGAGCGAGACGCTCGACGCCCTCTCGGTCTCGGTGGAAGACGCGGACGCAGGCACCGCAGACGAGCAGCCGGTGTTCGACGAGCCCGGCCAGGGCCCGACCGGCGAGTGGCAGCGCGCACGGCTGGTGGCGCTGTTCGAAGACGAGCGGTCAGCGACAGCTGCTGCTGCAGCCGTCTCGGCTTCGAACGAAGAACACGCGGCGGTCATCGTCGCCATCGAACCGGTGCCCGACGACGACTGGGTGCGCAAGAGCCAGTCGCAGTTCGGGCCGACGGAAATTTCGGCCGGCTTCTGGATCGTGCCGAGCTGGTGCGAGCCGCGCGCCGATGCGTCCCGCGTCATTCGGCTCGATCCCGGGCGAGCCTTCGGCACCGGCACCCACCCGACGACGCAGATGTGCCTGCGCTGGATCGCAACCCACGCGCCTGCACACGCGCAGCGCTGGCAGCGCGTGCTCGACTACGGCGCAGGCTCGGGCGTGCTCGCGATCGCAGCGGGCCTGTTCGGTGCAGCCGAGATCGACGCCGTCGATCTCGACCCGGCAGCGGTGGAAGCGGCCGCCCTCAACGCCGCTTCCAACGGAATCGCGGTGCGATCAGGCTTGCCCGACCTCGCATCGGGCCGCTATGCGCTGGTGCTCGCCAACATCCTGGCTACGCCGCTCAAGCTGCTGGCACCGTTGCTCTCTTCGCTGCTCGAGCCGGGCGGCACGCTCGTGCTCTCGGGCATCCTCGAGCGGCAGGCTGGCGAGCTGCGCGAGGCTTATGCGCCGCATCTCGCCATCGACGTGGCCGCGGCCGACGATGGATGGGTGCTGATGACCGGCTCCGCCTTCGGGCCGCATGGCATCATTTCGCGATGAGCCTGGCCACACGGTGCGCGAACTGCAACACCGTCTTTCGCGTCGTCCAGGATCAGCTCAAGGTCTCCGAAGGCTGGGTCCGATGCGGCCGTTGCGACGCCGTATTCAACGCGCTCGAAGGTCTGTTCGACCTCGGCCGTGAAGCGCCACCCCCTGATGCCGACGAACCCGATTTCGCGCCCACGCAGATGCCGGTCGACCTGGTCGCGGAGCGCCTGCCGTCTGCGCGGCCGATGTACATCGAAGGCACCGTCGCATCGGTCCTGCCCGACGATCTGCCCGAACAAGTCCACGCGTTCATCCCGCCGAGCGAAGATCCTTTCGCCGACCCGGTCGATGCGCATCTGTTCGGGCCGCGCAAGGGTTCGGAGAGCAAGCCGAAGCCGGCCGGGCCCATCGGCGCCCGTGACCGTGTCGATTTCTCGGATGCGCGCTTCGACTCCGATCTGTTCGCGGAGAACGTGCTGCTCGCCAACGGCGAAGACCCCGACGCCCCTGCCTCCGACGCGGCCACGATGCCGCTCGAAAGCAGCTACGCGCGCCCGGATTTCCTGCGCCGTGCCGAGCGCCGCGCGCGCTGGAGCAGCGGCCCGGCACGTGCGGCGCTCGCCGCTGCCAGTGCACTGCTGTTGCTGACGTTGGGCCTGCAGGCAGCGCATCACTTCCGCGACGTGCTGGCGGCCGAGTGGCCGGTGCTGCGGCCGGTGCTCGGCGCCTGGTGCAGCGTGGCGAAATGCAGCATCGAGCCGCTGCGCCGGATCGACGATGTGCAGGTCGAGAGCACCGCGCTCACTCGATCGCCGGGCGGTGACGCTTTCGTGCTTTCGGTGAACCTGAAAAACCGCGGCTCCGTGCGCGTCGCGGCGCCTGCGATCGATCTGAGCCTCACCGACGTCACCGGGCGCCTCATCGCGCGGCGGGCACTTTCGCCGAGAGATTTCCGCGGCGCCGAGGTGTTGCCCGCCGGCGGCGAGGCGACGCTTCAGCTCACGCTCGCCACGGCCAGCGCCGTCACCGGCTACACAGTCGAGATCTTCTACCCCTGACCTCTTGTTTTCACTGCGGCCGCGCGGCCGCGCAACCTGGAGCCGACATGGCCGCCCTCGTCTGTGGATCGCTTGCCTTCGACAGCATCGCCACCTTTCCCGGTCGCTTCGCCGATCAGATCCTGCCACACCAACTGCACATCCTGAACGTCTCGTTCCTGGTGCCGACGATGCGCCGCGAGTTCGGCGGCTGCGCCGGCAACATCGCCTACAACCTGGCCGCGCTCGGCGGCGATCCGATCATCGTCGCCGCGGTCGGCAGCGACGGCGCCGGCTACGTCGAGCGGCTCGCCGGCTGGGGCGCCACCACCGAGCACGTGCGCACGATCGAAGACAGCCTGACCGCACAGGCGATCATCATCACCGACCTCGACAACAACCAGATCACCGCCTTCCACCCGGGCGCGATGCAGTCGGCGCACGAGACGGCGATCCCGGCGCGCGGTGACATCGCCGTGGCGATCGTTGCACCCGACGGGCGCGACGCCATGCTCACGCACGCAGCGCAACTGGCTCAGGCCGGCGTCCCGTTCATCTTCGATCCCGGCCAGGGCCTGCCGATGTTCGACGCTGCCGAGTTGCGCCACTTCGTCGCACAGGCAAGCTGGGTCGCCCTCAATGACTACGAAGCCAAGATGCTCAGCGAGCGCGTGGGCGAATCGCTCGAGAGCCTGTCGCGCTCGCACCTCAAGGGCATCGTCGTCACGCTGGGTGCCGAGGGCTGCGAGCTTTGGCAGTCCGGCGTTCGAACGCTGGTGCCGCCGATCAAGGCGCACGAAGTCGTCGACCCCACAGGCTGCGGCGATGCGTTTCGAAGCGCGCTCCTGTTCGGCCTCGAGCGCGGCTGGCCGCTCGAGCGCTGCGCGATGCTCGGCAACCACCTCGGCGCATTGAAGATTGCCAGCCGGGGCGGGCAGAATCATGTGCTGGATCGCACGCTCGCCGCCGCTGTCGGCGCGCCCGGCTCAAGTTGATGGCATCGTTTTCCGAAGTCGCTTCATCATGAATCTTCCCCAGGGATGGCTCGCGCTCGTGCTGTGGATCGGTGGCTTGGCGTGCGCCTCGGCGCTGACGTGGGTGGCGTGCCGATGGTGGTACGGCCGCAAGCTGAAGGCCGCCGCAGGGCGCCTGCACAAGAGCGACCAGGGCCGACTCGCCTCGCAGCAGCAGACGACCCAGGCGCGACGCCAGATCGAGTCGCTGCGCGAGGAACTGGAAGTGCTGCGTCGATCGGCCGCTCACTCGCAGACACACCGTAATCGGGCGCGCGAACTCGAGTCATCGCTGGCGCACGCAGAGCGATCGATCGACGAGGAAGAAGCGGCGCAGCCGGCTTCCCACGGCTTCGCCGATACACAGATCCTGCCGTAGCGTCACGTCGCTTCCGAACGGCGAGAAGCGCTCCCAGCAGCGCCATGAAAAAACCCGGCCGAAGCCGGGTTCAGTGACCGACGCGAAGCGTCGATCAGGGCTTGCTGCCCGTCGGGAAAGGCCACGCAGCTTGTGGGCTGAGCGAGGTCTTGGCCGGCACGGCAGGTGCAGCCGCAGGCATTGCAGGCGCAGGGGCCGCCTTCTTGGCAGGCGCCTTCTTGGCCGGCGCCTTCTTGGCAGGCGCCTTCTTGGCCGGCGCCTTCTTGGCCGCCTTCTTGGCAGGCGCCTTCTTGGCTGCCTTTTTCGCAGGCGCTTTCTTGGCCGCTTTCTTTGCAGCCTTCTTCGCAGGGGCCTTCTTGGCTGCCTTTTTCGCAGGCGCCTTCTTGACCGCCTTCTTCGCGGCCTTCTTGGCCGGCGCCTTCTTGGCGGCGGTCTTCTTGGCCGGCGCCTTCTTGGCCGGCGCCTTCTTGGCCGCGGCCTTCTTCGCCGGGGCCTTCTTGGCGCTCATCATCTTCTTCGCGGGCGCCTTCTTGGCGGCTTTTTTCGCAGTTGCCATTACGTTTCTCCTTGATCAAGTTGACATGGAACCAGCCAGCACCGACGGATACACGGTGCTGACTGGCTATTCATCGCCTTTCAGCTGCCCAGGAGGGGCGCCTCGGGTCGGTGAATCGGGTGTGCAGGCCGGCGATGCTCTTGGGCACCGCTCTTTGAACCTGCGAATCTTGATCTCTCAATTTCGCGCCGACACGGCCACGAATCTCTTTCAGTCCCACGACAACGCACCACCGGTCTGGTAGTCGATGACGCGGGTCTCGAAAAAATTGCGCTCCTTTTTTAGATCGATCATTTCGCTCATCCACGGGAACGGGTTCTCCTCGTTCGGGAAGAGCTCCTCAAGGCCGATCTGCGTGGCGCGCCGGTTGGCGATGTAGCGCAGATAGCCCTTGAACATCGATGCGTTCATGCCAAGCACCCCGCGCGGCATGGTGTCTTCGGCATAGCGGTATTCGAGTGCCACGGCCTTCTCGAACAGGGCGCGGATCTCCGCCTTGAAGTCGGCTGTCCAGAGGTGCGGGTTCTCGGCCTTGATCTGGTTGATGAGATCAATGCCGAAGTTGCAGTGCATCGACTCGTCGCGCAGGATGTACTGGTACTGCTCGGCCGCACCGGTCATCTTGTTCTGCCGGCCCAGCGCCAGGATCTGCGTGAAGCCCACGTAGAAGAACAAGCCTTCCATCAGGCAGGCGAAAACGATCAGCGACTTGAGCAGCGTGCGATCGTTCTCCGGCGTGCCGGTCACGAAGTTCGGATTCATCACCGCCTCGATGAACGGGATCAGAAACTCGTCTTTGTCGCGGATCGACTGGACTTCGTTGTAGGCGTTGAAGATCTCGCTCTCGTCAAGCCCGAGCGACTCGACGATGTATTGGTATGCGTGCGTGTGGATCGCTTCCTCGAACGCCTGGCGCAGCAGGAACTGGCGGCATTCGGGTGCAGTGATGTGCCGATACGTGCCAAGCACGATGTTGTTGGCGGCGAGCGAATCGGCGGTGACGAAGAAGCCGAGGTTGCGCTTGACGATGCGACGCTCGTCTTCCGTGAGACCGTTCGGATCCTTCCAGGTCGCGATGTCGCGCGACATGTTCACTTCCTGTGGCATCCAGTGGTTGGCGCACGAAGCAAGATACTTTTCCCACGCCCACTTGTACTTGAAGGGAACAAGCTGGTTGACGTCGGTGCGGCCGTTGATGATCCGTTTGTCGGCTGCGTTGACGCGGCTTGATCGCGGCACCGTTGCCACCACCGGAGTCGCGACGGATTTGACGACGGAGAGAGCCGGCGCTTGCGGCACAGAGACGGATTGAAGCGATGCCGTCGCAAGCGACGACGATGCCGAAGCTGCGCGTTGCGCGGAGCTTGCTGCGTGAACGGTTTCTGTGGTTCTGTCTTCTTCCCAAACCAGCATTCGAATGTTTCCTCTGCCGCCCGATTATCGGAGCGATGAAAGAGAAGCCAAAGACATATCAGTCAATGCGACTCGTTTTTGTTGCTCCATCGCATCGCGTTGCGACGTGACGAAGTGCATGACTCATGCAGCGATGAAGCGCTGCATCACGACGCGCGATGTGCGCATCGCGTTGCTTCACTGACAAGCCTCGCAGTCGGGGTTGTCGAGCGCGCAGAACTTGACGTCGGAGCCTGCGACCTCATCCGCTGCGACGCTCATGCTCGAAGGCACCGCAGCCACTGCGGCAGCCGCAGGCGCCTCGCTGCGCGCACCGCTGGCCACGGCGTTGTGCTGGCTCGATTTCACCGTCGACTTCTCTGCATTCGTTGCACTGTGCGTACGCAGGTAGTACGTGGTCTTCAAACCACGCAGCCAGGCCAGCTTGTACGTTTCGTCGAGCTTCTTGCCCGAGGCACCCGCCATGTAGATGTTGAGCGACTGGGCCTGGTCGATCCACTTCTGGCGCCGCGCTGCGGCCTCGACCAGCCACTGGGTCTCGATCTCGAACGCGGTGGCGTAGAGCGCCTTCACGTCCGCGGGCACGCGGTCGATGCGCTTGAGCGAACCGTCGAAGTGCTTGAGATCCATGACCATGACTTCGTCCCACAGACCGGCCTTCTTCAGGTCGCGCACGAGGTACTCGTTGACGACCGTGAACTCGCCCGACAAATTCGACTTCACCGAAAGATTGCCGAACGAAGGCTCGATCGACGCGCTCACGCCCACGATGTTGGAGATCGTGGCCGTTGGCGCGATCGCCACGCAGTTCGAGTTGCGCATGCCGTGCTCGGCAATCCGCGTGCGCAGCGCGCCCCAATCGAGCGTCGAGCTGCGGTCGATGTCGACCAGCGACATGGCACCACCGGTCTTCAACGCGCCACGCTGTTCGGCCAGGAGGTCGAGCGTGTCGGCCGGAAGAATGCCGCGATCCCACAGCGAGCCGCGATAGCTCGAATAGCGGCCGCGCTCCTTGGACAGCTCGGTCGAGGCCCAGTAGGCGTGATAGCAGACGGCCTCCATCGATCGATCCGCGAACTCGACCGCGGCTGCCGATGCGTAGGGCGTGTTCAACTCATAGAGCGCGTCCTGGAAGCCCATGATGCCGAGACCCACCGGGCGATGCCGCAGGTTTGAGTCGCGCGCCTTCTTGACCGCGTAGTAGTTGATGTCGATCACGTTGTCGAGCATGCGCATCGCGGTGGCGATGGTCTTCTTCAGCTTGGCGTGGTCGAGCCCATCCGCCGTGACGTGCTGGGCCAGATTGACGGAGCCGAGGTTGCAGACGGCGATCTCCGTCGGGCCTGTGTTGAGCGTGATCTCGGTGCAGAGGTTGCTCGAGTGCACGACGCCCACGTGCTGCTGCGGTGAGCGCACGTTGCACGCGTCTTTGAAGGTGATCCAGGGATGGCCGGTCTCGAACAGCATGGTCAGCATGCGGCGCCACAGGTCGGCTGCAGCCACCTTCTTGAACAGCTTGATCTCGCCGCGCGCTGCCTTGTCTTCGTAGCGCGTATAGGCCTCCTCGAAGTCGCGGCCGAATTTGTCGTGCAGGTCGGGGCAGTTGCTCGGCGAGAAGAGCGTCCACGGGCCACTTTCCATGACGCGCTTCATGAATAGGTCGGGCACCCAGTTGGCGGTGTTCATGTCGTGCGTGCGCCGGCGGTCGTCGCCGGTGTTCTTGCGCAGCTCGAGGAACTCCTCGATGTCGAGATGCCAGGTCTCGAGGTAGGCGCAGACCGCGCCCTTTCTCTTGCCGCCCTGGTTGACGGCGACGGCCGTGTCGTTCACCACCTTCAGGAACGGCACCACGCCCTGGCTCTTGCCGTTGGTTCCCTTGATGTGGCTGCCGAGTGCGCGCACGTTGGTCCAGTCGTTGCCGAGGCCTCCGGCGAACTTGGACAGCAGCGCGTTTTCCTTCAGCGCCTCGTAGATACCGTCGAGGTCGTCGCTCACCGTGGTGAGGTAGCAGCTCGAGAGCTGCGAGCGGCGCGTGCCGGCGTTGAAGAGCGTCGGCGTGGAGCTCATGAAGTCGAAGGTCGAGAGCACTTCGTAGAACTCGATCGCACGCGCTTCGCGGTCGATCTCGTTCAGCGCCAGCCCCATCGCGACACGCATGAAGAACGCCTGCGGCAACTCGATGCGCTGTTCTTCAATATGCAGGAAGTAGCGGTCGTAGAGCGTTTGGAGTCCGAGGTAGTCGAACTGCAAGTCGCGATCGGCCTGGAGCGCGGCGCCGAGGCGGGGCAGGTCGAACTGGAGCATCTTCTCGTCGAGAAGTTCGGCGCCGACGCCCTTCTTCACGAACTGAGGAAAGTATTCGGCATAGCGTGCCTGCATGTCGGAATGCAGCAGCTCCTCGCCGACAACCTCCCGACGGATCGTGTGCAGCAGCAGCCGCGCCGTGGCACGCGTGTAGCCCGGATCTTTCTCAATCAGCGTACGCGCCGCGAGGATGGCCGCCTTGTGCACCTCGTCGATCGGCACGCCGTCGTACAGGTTGCGCTTGGTCTCGCTCAGGATCGGCTCGGGGCGCACGTCGGCACCGAGGCCGGCACAGGCCGATTCGATCAGCGTTTGAAGGCGTGCCGAATCGAGCGGCACGCGGTTGCCCCGGTCGGTGACCATCAGTGCCGGCACGGCCGCCAGCGGCGCCGGAGCCTGCTTGCCGCGCTCCTGCGCGCGGCGCTCGCGGTAGAGCACGTAGGCACGTGCGACCTCGTGGTGGCCGCCGCGCATCAGGCCGAGCTCGACCTGGTCCTGCACGTCTTCGATGTGGAAGGTGCCACCGCCCGGGCGCGAGCGCAGCAGCGCACGGACCACCGATTCAGTCAGGCCGTCGACCGTCTCGCGCACGCTGGCCGAGGCGGCGCCCTGCGTGCCGTGCACGGCCAGGAACGCCTTCATCAACGCGACGGCGATCTTGTTGGGCTCGAACGAGACCACTGCACCGTTGCGCCGCAGGATCTGGTAGCCCTGATAGGCCGATGCGGCCGCGCTGGCTTTCGGTGCCGGGCGAAACGCGCCGGCGACCGCTTGCGGCACTTGAGCGGGGGTGGGTTGCATGAATTCCTTCCTCGGTTTTCGCGGTCGGCGGGGCGCCGCGAAATGGTTCTGTTCGCTGCTCGAGAACGATGAGCTGGCGCGATTGAAAAGTGGTGTGGTGCTGCGGGTCGAATCGGTGGCGTTTTGCTTGAACGGCTCCTGCTCGGCTTGTTCGAAAGACTGCTCCGCAAGCTCAGTTCGCAGAAGTCAGCTTAGCACCGCGAGACACTATATCTGGGGTCGAAACTACCTACAAGCACTACCTGTAGTGTGTGAACCCGTGCATTGTTCACAGCCGTATTGTCGCCGATCTCGCGCGGCGGCGCAGTCGACAGGGATGTTCGGCTCCGCTTCTTCAGGCGGCGAAATCGAGCCTGCAATCCGGCAGGCGGCGACGCAGCGCAGGCCAGTCGAAGCGCTCGCCGGGATCGCGCTTGCGGCCCGGCGCCACGTGCTCGTGGCCGGCTACCGCCTGAATCGGATGGCACGCGGAAAGTGCGCCGATCAGCGCGGCCAGCGCGTCGTATTGCGCGCGCTCGAACTCGCCGCCTTCGAGCCCTTCGAGCTCGATGCCGATCGAAAAATCGTTGCAGTCTTCGCGCCCGCACCAGAACGAGCGCCCCGCATGCCAGGCACGCTCTGCGGTCGACACGAACTGCAGCAAGGCACCGTTTCTGCGAATCAGGAAATGCGCCGACACCACGAGCCCGCGGATCGTCTCGAAGTACGCGTGTGCGCCATGGTCGAGCCGGTTCGTGAACAGCCGCTCGATCGCATCACCGCCGTACTCGCCAGGCGGCAGGCTGATCGAATGCACCACGATCAGATCGACCGCTGCGCCGCTGCGCGCGTTGAAATTCGGCGATGGGCAGCGGCGCGCGAGATCCAGCCAGCCGCCTGTCCACACGACAGCGCTCACTCGCGATCGGTCCCGCCGGAGTCTCCGCCAACGTTGACGTTGAGCCGGGCCATGCGGTAGCGCATCTGCCGCAGCGAGAGGCCGAGCCCGATGCCGGCCGCTGTGCGGTTGAAGCGATGGTGCTCGAGAGCGCGCACGAGGATGT
>Ga0209512_1001152_pt1 | contig 34915 bp, 31 predicted proteins | sample frozenSSSSmetaG_FD_184142 | JGI IMG/M metagenome (GOLD analysis project Ga0209512, IMG submission 184142) | Glacier valley bacterial and archeal communities from Borup Fiord, Nunavut, Canada, to study Microbial Dark Matter (Phase II) -... | ecosystem: Environmental > Aquatic > Freshwater > Ice >...
GTGTCGAAACTGGTCTGGATCGCCGAGGTGAGACAGGCGTCGATCCAGCTCTTCGGCACGACCTGCCTTCCCTCAAACACTCCGCCATTGGCCAGCATGTCGCCGACCCGGAGCAGGCCGCGGGTCGTCATGCGGAGGCCGGAGGCGGCCGATTCCTCGCCGTCGACGCCGGCGCACCAGAAGAAATCGTCGATGCCCAGCGGGCCGAACAGGGTCTCGCGGGCGAACTGGGTGAGTGACTTGCCGGTGCCGCGGGTGATGAGGGCGCCGATCAGCGCCACGGCGCCGCCAGAGTAGATCCAGCGCTGGCCGGGCGGCTCGACGATGGGGCGGTCGAGGATGAAGCGGTAGCGGTCGGGCGCGCGCTCCATGGCGATCTCGGAGTTGAGCGGATCGGTGTAGGGGCGGTTCTCGTCCCACTCCATGCCCATCACCATGTTGAAGGTGTGCTCGACCGTCACCTTGCGGCGCTCGGGGTCGGCGACGAGGTCGGGATATTCGGGGAAGCCATCGACCACCGGGGTATCGAGCGGCGGCACGAGGCCCCGCTCCAGCGCGATGCCGTAGAGCAGGCTGGTGACGCTCTTGGTCACCGAGCGCAGGTCGTGCAGGGTGTCGGGGCCGAAGACGACGTGGCCGAGATCGTCGCCCCAGGCCTCGTCGCGGCCCTCGAAATAGCGCTCGAACACCAGCTTGCCGTTGCGGCTCACCGCCAGCGCGTGGAAATCGCGCAGGAGGCCCGCCTCGAGCCCGGCATCGAACTTGCGCTCCAGGTTGGCCGCAAATCCCGCCGCTTCGGGCGTCACCTTGTCCCAGTTCACCGTCACGTCTTGCCTCCCATGCCTTGACCAACCGGCCCTGCCCCGCAACCTAGCGCCATGGCTGCTGATTCGAGCACTACCGCATGACGAGCGTGCCATGACCTGGCTGGCCGAGACCATGATGCTAAGCCATGGCTGGCGGCGTTTCCTGATCCTGGTTGTGGCGGGAGCCATTGCCGCGAGCTCGGCGCCGCCGCTGTTCTTGCTGCCGGCGCTGTTCCTGAGCCTGCCGGTGTGGGTGTGGGCGCTCGATGGGGCGGAGCGGCAGCGGAGTATCATTGGCCGGATTTTCGGGCCGGCGTTCTGGATCGGCTTCGGTTTCGGGCTCGGGTATTTCAGCGTGGCGCTGCACTGGCTGGGGGCTGCGTTCCTCCAGCAGGGCGGGATTTTCCTCCTGCTGATGCCGTTCGGGATCGTCGGACTGGCGGCGATCCTCGCGATCTTCTGGGGGCAGGCGAGTGCCGCGGCGCACCTGATGTGGACCGGCGGCTGGGTGCGGATCGTCACCTTCACGGCGTGCCTGGCGCTCGCCGAATGGGCGCGGGGACATTTGTTCTCGGGGTTTCCGTTCGACCTGCTCGGCTATGCGCTGACCGGCAACGACCAGCTGATGCAGCTCGCCTCGGTGACCGGCACCTACGGGCTGACACTCATTGCCATCCTGCTGGCGACGACGCCGGCGCTGATCTGGCCCGCAGATCAGCGCGGCTGGGCCCTGCGGGTGCTGCCGTTGACGGTGGCGATGGCCTTCCTCGCCCTGCAGGTGGGGTTTGGCACGTGGCGGCTGAACAATATCCCGGTCGTGCCACGCACCGACATCAAGGTGCGGATGGTGCAGCCGATGATCCTTGACCATGCCGACTGGAGCCAGGGCGACCCCAACCAGATCATCACCGCGCTGCTCGAGCTGTCGGCGCAAAAGTTGACGCCGTCGGACACCGGGCTCGATGGGATCACCACGCTGGTGTGGCCGGAATCGGTGTTTCCATTCTTCCTGTCGAGCTACCCCGACGCGCTGGCGCGAATCGCGCGCACCCTGCCCGACAACACGCTGTTGCTGACCGGCGCGCCGCGCGAGCCGATCGGCGACGATGGCGAGATCATCCCCGACAACCCTGGGTTCAACTCGATCCTCGCCATCGACAGCAATGGCGAGGTGGTGGCGAGCTACGACAAATCGCACCTGGTGCCGTTCGGCGAATATCTGCCGTTCCAGAGCTTCTGGCGGCTGTTCGGCATCAACCAGTTCGTGCCCGGCACCAATGGCTGGGCGCCGGGCGACGGCAGGCGGCTGATGCAGGCACCGGGGACGCCGAGCTTCCTGGCGCTCGTCTGCTACGAGGCGGTGTTCCCCGGCGATATCGGCAGCGCGCAGGATATTGAAGCGGCGCAGTTCATTCTCAACATCACCAACGACGCGTGGTTCGACGGTTCACTCGGGCCCGAGCAGCATGCGCACCTGGCGCGGCTGCGATCGGTGGAGACCGGGCTGCCGCTGCTGCGGGCGGCCAATACCGGGGTGACGTTCGCCACCGATCCGCTGGGCCGCATCACTGCCTCACTGGCGCCGTTGCAGTCGGGGGTGCTCGACGTGGTGCCCAGCCAGAAGCTGGCAGGCGGAACGTTGTTCAACCGGCTCGGTGACTGGCCGTTTTTCCTGCTTGTCGCGCTCGGGCTCGTCGCCAGCGTGCTGGTGGCGAGGCGTCCGCGCACCCTCGAATGAAATTTCCGCAACCGGTTGGGCCGGGACATAAAGCTTTCTTTATGTAAGCCTTGACCGCGCGGCCGCTGGGTGGCAGAACCTCGGCTCAACTGTGCGATTTTCGTACTTTTCGAGCATTTTTCAGGGGTTTCGCCGTGGCACGGTCGTCCTATCTCTTCACCTCGGAATCGGTGTCCGAGGGTCACCCCGACAAGGTCTGCGACCGGATCAGCGACGAAATCGTCGACCTGGTGTTCCGCGAGGCCAAGAAGAGCGGCATGGATCCGGCGCGGGTCCGCATTGCTTGCGAGACGCTGGCCACCACCAACCGCGTGGTGATCGCCGGCGAGGTGCGGGTGCCGGAATCGCTGCTCAAGAAGGGCAAGGATGGCAAGGTGCTGACCGATGCCGCGGGCCATCCGGTGGTCAACCCGGCCAAGTTCAAATCGACGGCGCGCAAGGCGATCAGGGCGATCGGCTACGAACAGTCGGGCTTCCACTGGAAGACCGCCAGGATCGACGTGCTGCTGCACGGCCAGTCGGCCGATATCGCGCAGGGTGTCGACGAGGCCGGCAACAAGGACGTGGGGGCCGGCGACCAGGGCATCATGTTCGGCTATGCGAGCCGCGAGACGCCCGAACTGCTGCCGGCGCCGATCTACTACGCCCACAAGATCCTCGAGGCGCTGACCATCGCCCGCAAGGCCGGTGACGGCGCCGCGGTGAAGCTCGGCCCCGATGCCAAGAGCCAGGTGACGGTGCGCTACGAGAACGGCGTGCCGGTGGGGGTGACGCAGATCGTGGTGTCGACCCAGCATGTGGATGCCTCGCTGAGCTCCGACGACGTGCGCAAGATCGTCGAGCCCTATGTGCGGGCCTCGTTCCCGGATGGCTGGATTTCGGATGAAACCGTCTGGCACGTGAACCCGACCGGCAAGTTCGTGGTCGGCGGACCGGATGGCGATGCGGGCCTCACCGGCCGCAAGATCATCGTCGACACCTATGGTGGCGCGGCCCCGCATGGCGGCGGCGCCTTCTCGGGCAAGGACCCCACCAAGGTGGACCGCTCGGCGGCCTATGCGGCACGGTACCTCGCAAAGAACGTGGTGGCGGCCGGGCTGGCCGACCGGGCGACGATCCAGCTCAGCTACGCCATCGGCGTCGCCAAGCCGCTGTCGATCTATGTCGACCTGCACGGTACCGGCAAGGTGGACGAGGGCAAGCTGGAGACCATCCTCGGCGAGGTGTTCGACCTGTCGCCGCGCGGCATCCGGACCAAGCTCGACCTCAACAAGCCGATCTACGCCAAGACCTCGGCCTATGGGCATTTCGGGCGGAAGCCCGGACGGGATGGGTCGTTCTCGTGGGAGAAGACCGATCTCGTGCCGGCGCTGAAGGCGGCGGTGAAGGCGGCGTGAGGTTTACGCCGACAGGGGGCCGCGATACTGTTTGTGCATTGGAGCCCGCAATGTTCGAAGCACGCGAACCAAAGATCATCTCGACCCCGGGCGTGTGCGGTGGCAGGCCCCGCCTGGAGGGCACGCGCCTGACGGTACAGGATATCCTCGGGGCCCTGGCGTCGGGCGACACGGTCGATGAACTGTTGGTAGACTATCCCTACCTGAGCCGAGCAGATTTCGCGGCAGTGCTTCGCTATGCAGCCGATCATTTTGACGATCGCCGCGTGGCAGCCGAATAGTCGTGAAATTTCTGCTCGACGCGAATTTGCCAGCTCTGCTCGCGCACGAATTCACTGACGCCGGGCATGATTGTATGCACATGGAAGACCTCTTGCCGCGATACTCGTCGGATATGCAGATCGCCCGGATTGCCAATGACAGTGGAGCCGTGGTTGTGAGTCGGGATGCCGACTTCGTCCAGTTTTCGAACGATGGGGCGCTGATTGTCCCGTTGATCTGGATCCGCCTTGGCAATATGCGCCGCGCGGCAATGGCGGCTGCGATCCGGGCCCGCCTGCCCGCGGTGGTCAAGTCGATAGAGGCTGGCGAGCGTATCGTCGAGATTAGATGACCAAACCCCACCACCCCCTGAACATCGACGGCGAGCCGCGGGCTTTTTTCGGCCGGCGGTCGGGGAAGCGGCTGCACAAGGGGCAGGACCGGCTGTTCCAAGATCTGCTGCCGGAGCTGGAGATTGCGCTGCCCGACGGGACGCTCGATCCGGCGGCGCTGTTTCCGGGCAAGGGCGAGATCGTCATCGAGATCGGCTATGGCGGCGGGGAGCATCTGGCACGGCAGGCGCGCGAGAACCCGGGGACCGGCTTCATCGGCTGCGAGGTGTTTTCGGGTGGCATCGCCAAGCTGCTCGAAAAGCTCGACGCGGACGGTATAGGCAATGTGCGGCTCTATGCCGACGATGCGCTGAAGCTGCTGCAGAAGTTACCGGATGCGAGCCTGTCGGGAGCCTACCTGCTCTATCCCGACCCGTGGCCGAAGACGCGGCACCACAAGCGACGGTTCGTCTCGCCGATGACGCTCTCGGAACTGGCGCGGGTGCTGAAGCCGGTGGCGCTGTTCCGCTTTGCCACCGATATCGAGGACTATGCGGACTGGACGCTGGCGCACATCCTGCGCTCGCCCGAATTCAGCTTTTCGCCGCTGGCGCCGGCCGAGTGGCACACGCCCTACCCCGGCTGGCAGCCGACGCGCTACGAGGACAAGGCGCGGCTCGCGGGGCGGATGAAGAGCTTCTATTTCAATTTTGCGCGCCGCTAAGGGACAGGTCCGTCGGCGCCACGGCGCCTGATCTTACCGCGAATTAATAGAACATTCAGGCAACGGCGTATTGAATACGTACGCCTGCCACTGGAAAATCGGCGGACCGGAACAATATCCGGGGCCGAGGGGAATTCACGGCGGCCGGCACGGAGAGAGCTGGTGGCCGAAGTTCGGAGTTCGCCTATGCCGCAATCCAAGAGTCAGCGCATCGACAGCCAGCGCATCGACTACGTGGTGGTCGATGAGATGCTTGCCACCCGCAACAGCAAATGGACGCTGGTCGTGGTGCTGCACCTGCGGCGCGAGACGATGCGATTTTCGGAATTGCAGCGCGACATCGGCACGATCTCGCAGAAGGCGCTGACCGCCAGCCTGAGGGCCCTGGAGCGCGACGGCTTCGTCACCCGCACCAGCTATGCCACCATACCACCCAGGGTCGACTATGTGCTGACCGAGTTGGGGCAGGAGGCGCTGGTCGCCTTCGAGGCGTTCGAGACGTTCGCCGGAAAACACTGGCACCGCGTGCTGGATGCGCGCCGCACCTTCGATTCCCGCGACGATGCCTAACCGGTAGCGCTGCTGCGCGCCAGCGGCGGCTGACCGCCGGCCGGTAGCTGGCCACAGGTGGCCAGCGGGCCGGCAGTTAGCGAGCCGGCGGGCTATTGGCCCGCCGGCTCGGGAGAGCCTCAGTCAAAGAAGTGGTCTTCGAGCAGCGACTCGGTGGACTGCGGAACGGCCTTGGTGCCGACGTCGAGCTTGGTCAGGACGCGGGTGTTGTTGCCGGTGGGGGCGGCGCCGATCGGGGCCAGGGTCTCGTCATCAAAGTACTGGAAGATCTGGCCATTGGCGGTCTGCACGACGGCGCGGACTTCGCCCGGAGCACCTTCGTAGGCAGCGACGGCATTGACGCCCTTGTGCTGCAGCTGGGTCACGTACCAGTCATTGTCGAACGAGGAATTGTCGCTGGCGAGCACCGGGGCCGAGACGGCACCAGCAAGCAGGAGAGCGGCGAGAGCAAGAGAGGTCTTCATTTTTCATGTCCCTTTCGTTTTCTGGACAACAGTGAAATCGGACTGAATGGTTCGATCCGCAAGGCAGGAAATCTGCACCTGTTGGGGTTGAAATAACCGAATTAACGCAGAGGGTTACGGCTGGGATTGCCACTTTCACCGGAGATACACACGCGCGTTTTGGAGGGTAGGTATCCTCCTGGCAACCGAAGCCGGCGTGGGGGTTTGCGGCCGGTTTTGCGTCCGGATGGCGGTCTGGAGGCGAGAGAAACAGGGCGCGGAAATGCCCCTCGGGTGGTCAAGGCGGGTGTCGGTACACGACCCTGTGAACATCCTGAACAATCGGTAAGTCGCGAATGTTCGGCACTGTGATCGGCTTCAACGACCGCCCGGCACACTTGGGCCTGCCTGCGCGACCCGGCGGGCCGCCGACGCAACCCCGAGAACCGCGGCCGCTCCCTTCCCGCCCCCGGTACTTTCCGGCATGCTCGCCGTAAGGCGGGCGGAGGCTGGCGATGAGCGAGGACGTGACGAAACTGGTCGGGCGGTTCCGCGCCGATACCACCGCTGCCTACACAGACGGTGAACTTGCCCGGCTCGATGCGGCGGCTACGACCGACCTGTGGGCTGCCAAGATCGCCGGCTACCAGCATTTCCGCCGCAGGAATCTGCCGCGCGCGGCGATGCTGATGGCACAGGTGGCAGCGCGCGAGCCGAACTCGGAGAATATCGTCAACCTCGTGGTGCTGCACCGCGATGCGGGCAACCTCGACGCCGCGGTGGCGGTGCTCGAGGCGCGGCGCGACGAGCTCGAGCCGATCCGGTTCCACGACATGATGTGCTCCTGCCTTGGACACTACGGGCGGCACGACGAGGCACGCACCCACGGCACCGAGGCGCTGCGGCTCAAGGACGAGAGCGCCCCGGTGGCGCCGCCACGGGAGTTCCATCTCGCCGCGCTGGAGATCGACAAGCCGGCGCGGCAGGTGATCGCGTTCTGCCTGTTTGGCAGCGACCCGCGCTACATCCTGGGGGCGATCAACAATGCCGTGGTGGCGCGCTACCTGTACGCGGGCTGGACGACGCGGTTCTATGTCGATGAGAGCCTGCCCGACGAGGCCAAGCGGTTGCTGACCCAGAACGGGGCGCAGATCGTCACCGTCAACGGCCTGCCCCCGGCCGAGTACGGGCTGTTCTGGAGGTTTCTGGTCGAGGACGACCCCAATGTCGGGCTCTATCTGGTGCGCGACGCGGACTCGGTGCTGACGGTGAAGGAGCGGGCGGCGGTGGCGGCATGGCTGCGCTCGGGCCGCGCCTTCCACGTGATGCGCGACCATATCCAGCATTCGGAACTGATGCTGGCGGGAATGTGGGGCGCGCATCGGGGTAATCTGGGGCCGATGACGCCGAGGCTGCGCAGCTTCGTTGCCGGCATCGGGGTGCGTGCCAACTACGTGCACCGCGACCAGCACTTCCTGCGCTCCGAGATCTGGCCGATCGTGCGGCAGAGCGTGTTCGTCAACGACGAGCAGTTCGGCTTCGGCGAGGTGCACCCGTACGATCCGGACTATGCGCTGCCGCGATCGATGCATATCGGGCAGAACGACTGGGTGCACTATCGGCGCAAGGGCTGACCGCGCTCAGGGCTGCTGCCGGTCGGGATTCCGGTGGGCCCACTCGTTATGCCACTCCCTGGTGAGCTCAAGGCGGCGGCGGCCGTAGCGTTGTTCGGTGGCCGCGGCGCGGACGATGCGGTCGGTGCGGAAATGCCGGAAGGCTTCGCGCATGACGCACCAGGCGACGATGATCTGCTTGCCCTCGTAGTAGGCGAGTTGCACCGGCCAGATGTCCCGATCGCTCTGGTTGCCGCTTTCGTCGGCATAGGCGATGTGCAGCGCGGTTTCCTGGCGCATGGCGGCGCGGACCAGCCCGAGGACGGGCATGGCGTCGCTGGTGCCGCGCATCAGCACGGGCCAGAGGCCGGTGTCGCGGATGCGGTCGCGCAGGTCGTGCGGCGAGGCGGTGGCGATCTTGCCCAGCGCGTTCCTCGCGGCACCGGCGAGGCCGGCATCGGGCTGCGCCTGCACCCAGCGGGCACCAAGCACCAGCGCCTCCAGTTCCTCGGACGAGAACATCAGCGGCGGCATGAAGAAGCCGGGCTTCAGCATGTAGCCGACGCCCGCCTCGCCATCGATGGGGGCGCCGAGGCCGATCAGGGTCTGGATGTCGCGGTAGAGGGTGCGGACGGACACGCCCTGCTCTGCGGCGAGGGCGGCCGCCCTGACCGGGCGGCGGTGACGGCGGAGGGCGTCCATGACGGAGAACAGGCGCTGGGTCTTGTCCATGGCGGGAGCGTAACCGGGATGGAGGCATTCTGAAGGTGGGTACGACCAGAGTCAGGGCTTGTTGCTCCCCCCTCCACCGGCCTTAGGCTGGTCCCCCTCCCCCGCAAACGGGAGAGGAACCCGTGCGGCTAGATCGTGCCACGTCGGATCGCGCCGCCTGCCGCGCTAGGTCACGACGGTGATCTTCTCGCTGGCGCGGGTAACGGCGGTGTAGAGCCAGCGGGCGCGTTCCTCGCGGAAGACGTAGCTTTCGTCGAACAGGTAGACGTTGTCCCACTGCGACCCTTGCGCCTTGTGGACGGTGAGGCAATAGCCGAAGGTGAACTCGTCGTACTGGCGGCGCTCGGGCCAGCTCAGCGCATCCTCTTCGCCCGAGAAGAACGCGGCGTGGGTGACGACCTTGGCCTGCGTCGCCTTGGCGCCAATCGGCTCGTCGGGATCGAGGGTCATGGAGTAGCGGGCGTTGGAGCGCTTCTTCACCTCGGCGGCGGTCCAGATCTGGCCGTTGAGCAGCTTCTTGATCGGGTTGTTGCGGAGGCAGACGAGGCGGTCGCCGGAGACCGGCTCGTGGCGCGGCAGGTTCTTCAGTTCGCGGATGCGATCGTTGTAGGCGACGCGGGTCTTGTTGCGGCCCGCCAGCACCTGGTCGGCCTCGAGCACCTCGTCGCGATCGACCTCGGCGCGCGGGATGACCACCGACTCGCCGTAGCGGCCGTGCTCGAGGTAGCCGCCCTCGCGGATATCCATCGACATGCGGATGATCGGGTTGTCGGCCGCCTGCCGGTGGATTTCGGTGAGCATGACGTCGGGCTCGTCGGCGGTGAAGAAGCCGGCGCCCTGCACCGGCGGCAGCTGGAAGGGGTCGCCGAGCACCAGCACCTTGGTGCCGAAGCTGAGCAGGTCGCGGCCGAGCGCCTCGTCGACCATCGAGACTTCGTCGATGACGATGAGATCGGCGGTGAGCGCTTCGCTTTCGGGATCGAGGGCGAAGCGGGGCTCGCCTTCCTTCTCCGATACCAGCGTGTAGATAAGGCTGTGGATGGTGGAGGCGCTGCGCGCCCCGTACTTCCGCATAACCATCGCCGCCTTGCCGGTGAAGGCGGCGTATTTCACCTGCTTGACGCCCTGCGCCAGGTGGCGGGCGAGCGTCGACTTGCCGGTACCGGCCCAGCCGAACAGGCGGAACACCTGCTTGGCGTCCTTGTCCTTGAGCCAGCTCGAGACGGCCTGCAGCGCCTCATCCTGTTGGGGCGACCACTCCATCAGGCGATAATGGTCTCGACGCTGCCAACCCCGGCGATGGAGCCGGTGACGCGATCGCCCTTATTGACGGCGCCGACGCCGGCCGGGGTGCCGGTGAAGATCAGGTCGCCGGGGGCGAGCTCGAAATAGCGGGAAAGCTCGGCGATGACGTGCGGCAGGTCCCAGATCATGTCGGCGATATCGGCGGACTGGCGGGTCTCGCCGTTGACCTTCAACTCAATGGCGCCCTTGAGCGGCGGGGTGAGCGCCGAGGCGGGGACGATGGTGCCGATCGGGGCGGAATGATCGAAACCCTTGGCCACTTCCCAAGGCTTGGCGGCCTTCTTGGCCCAGGCCTGCAGGTCGCGGCGGGTGAAGTCGATGCCAACGGCGTAGCCCCAGACGTGGCTCAACGCGGTCTCGACCGAAATGCCGCTACCGCCCGTGCCGATGGCGGCGACGAGCTCGATCTCGTAGTGGAAATTGCTGGTCTCGGTGGGATAGGGAATGGCACCGCCGCCGGTGACGATGGCGTCGGCGGGCTTGGCAAAGAAGAAGGGCGGCTCGGCGTCGGGGTCGTGCCCCATCTCGCGGGCATGCTCGGCATAGTTGCGGCCGACGCAGTAAATGCGCCGCACCGGGAAGGCACCGCCTCCCGCGACCGGCACGCTGACCTGCGGCGGCGGGGCAATAACGAACTCGACCATCTCAAATCCCATTTCGAAATCAGGCGCACCATAGCGAAAACCGCCATGGGACAAAATGAGAACTTGTGGTTCCCGGCGTGCAATTCACGGCTGCCGTGACGATCAGGCGATTGCCGTGCCGGGGGTCTCGTGGAATTGTGGCAAAAAGCAGTTCCCGCGAGGCGCCCCAGCTTATGGCCTACAAACCCTTCGATGCCGATGCGCTGATCGATGCGACGGCGCCGCTTCTGCACTTGAAGATCGAGCCCGAGTACCGGGCGGCGATCAAGGCCAACCTCAAGACGGCGAGCAAGATGGCGGCGCTGGTCGAGCAGATCAAACTCGAAGACGACGCCGAGCCGGCGCCGGTGTTCCGGGCATGAGCGATCCGCTTTCCGCCACCGCCAGCGCCTTCGACATCGCCACCGCGGTGAAGGCCGGACAGGTGACGGCCCGCGCCGTGGCCGAGGCGGCGCTCGCCCGCATCGACAAGCACAACCCGATGCTCGGCGCCTTCACCGACGTGACGGCAATGCGTGCCATCGATGCGGCCGATCTGGTTGACGGCAAGCTCGCCAACGGGCTCGATCCTGGGCCGCTGGCCGGCGTGCCCTATGCGGTGAAGAACCTGTTCGACATCAAGGATGTGGTGACGCGCGCCGGATCGAAGATCAACCGCGACAACCCGGCGGCAATGCGGGATGCGACGCTGGTCAGCAGGCTCGACGCGGCGGGAGGGGTGCTGGTGGGCGCGCTCAACATGGGCGAATACGCCTATGATTTCACCGGCGAGAACGCCCATGACGGGCCGTCGCGCAACCCGCATGCGCTCGACCACATGGCGGGCGGCTCGTCGGGTGGATCGGGTTCGGCGGTGGCGGGCGGACTAGTGCCGCTGGCGCTCGGCTCGGACACTAACGGGTCGATTCGGGTGCCATCGTCGCTGTGTGGGATTTTCGGGCTGAAGCCGACCTATGGGCGGCTGAGCCGGGCGCACTCGTTTCCGTTCGTCGCCAGCCTCGATCACCTGGGGCCGTTCGCCCGCTCGACGCGCGACCTGGCGCTCTGTTACGACGCGATGCAGGGGTTCGACGAGGCCGATCCGGCGCAGACCAAGCGGGTCAACGAGTTGACCGCCAGTCGGCTGAAGCACCCGATCCCGGGGCTCAGGATCGGGGTCGCCGACGGCTACTTCGCTGGCGACGCGGTGGCGCAGGCGCATGTGAAGGTGGTGGCCAAGGCGCTCGATGCGAGCCGCACGGTGACCATCCCCGACGCGCAGGCGGCGCGGGCGGCCGCGTTCCTCATCACCATGGCGGAGGGGGCGGCGCTGCATCTCGACCGGCTGCGGACGCGGCCGGAGGATTTCGATCCCGATACGCGCGACCGGCTGCTGGCCGGCGCCATGCTGCCGGCGGTGTGGGTGGAGAAGGCGCAGAAGCTGCGCCGCGCCTATCGCGACAAGGTGCTGCGGCTGTTCGAGGACGTGGACGCCATCCTGACCCCGGCGACGCCGTTGAAGGCGCCGAAGATCGGGCAGAAGACGGCGATGTTCGGTGGCGTGGAGCTGCCGGTGCGGCCGAACATGGGGATTTTCACCCAGCCGATCTCGTTCATCGGCCTGCCGGTGGCGGCGGTGCCGGTGTGGCTCAAGGGCGAGGAACTGCCGCTCGGCGTGCAGGTGATCGCGGCGCCGTGGCGCGAGGATGTGTGCCTCAGGATTGCGCACCAGCTGGAGACGATGGGGGTTTGTGCGGCGCCGGTGGCGAAGGGGTTCGTCGAGTAGGACGAAACCTGTCAGCATCCCAACGCTGTCATCCCGGGCTTGACCCGGGACCCATCTCATCCCTTGCGCCGACTTCGAGTTGGGTCCCTGCTTTCGCGGGGATGACACCTTGAGTGTGCGACGAACTCAGTGGCCCAAAATCTTCCGCCAGGTCCATTCCGGCTCGTAGCCGATCAGGTTTCGCGCCGTTTCGATCGAAATCAGCGTGTCGTGCGGGCCGGTGCCGGGGCGGAGTTGGCAGCCGGGGAAGGCCATGGCGAGGAGTTCCTCATTGGTCTGAGTCATCAGCGTGTCGGGGGCGGCGATGGTCATGACCGGGGCGCCGGTGACGTCGGCCGTGATGGACTTCACGCAGGACTGGGCGACGTCGCGGGCATCGACATAGGCCCACAGGTCGAAGCGCTTGCCCATCGGGTCGGCCCAGATTTTCGGCAGCCGGTCGTAGCCGGTGACGTGGCCGGGGGTGTCGTAGAAGATGTTGGAAAAGCGCAGGCCGACGAAGCTGGTGCCGTAGCGGCGGGCCATGTGGCGGGCCAGATCCTCGGCGACGGCCTTGGAGATGCCATACGACGATGTGGGGATGGGCGGGTCTTCGTCGATGGTGGGCAGCAGCGTCGGCGGGATGGTGAAGGGGAAGCCCAGCACCGTTTCGGACGAGGCCCAGACGACGCGCTTGATGCCCAGATGCACGGCGGCCTGGAAGACGTTGTAGGCGATGAGCGTGTTGACGTGGAAACGCGCGGCGCCCGAGAGGTGATCCCAGTCGGGCTCGCCATTCGCCGCCAGCTGCACCACGGCGTCGTGCCCGTGCAGCGCCGCGAAGGTGGCGCCGTAATCGGTGAGGTCAACCTTGATGAAGCCGGAACGCTCGATGCCGCCGGGGATGGCGCGATCGAGGTTGGTAACAGTGTGGCCGGCGGCTTCGAGGGCGGCGATCACCACCGGACCGACGCCGCGGTCCCATGAGCCGGTGCCGCCGGTGACTGCGATTCTCATGTTTGCATTCCTGTAACACCTGGGAGCAGGTAGGAGCACACCTCAAACTCGATGTCATCCCGGCACAAGCAGGGATGACTTCGGGGCTGGGGCGAGGCTGGCTCCTCGCCGGTCCGCTGGATGGAATTCAGTACCGATCGGTGGCGTCGGGGATCGGGCGGTAGATGAAGTCGGTGAAGCTGGCTTCCTTTGCCGTGCCGTTCAGGTCCGAGCAGGCCATGCCGACGAAGGCGCCAGTGAAGCTGCCGTGTTCGGCGTGGCCGCCGCACTCGTCCGACAGCAGCGAGGCGTCGAGGGTCCCGCCGACCGGTTGCCAGTTGCCGGCGGATTTCGCGGTGCCGGCGGCGTAGAAGAACTGCAGCTTCGGACCACGGATTTCGAGCTTAAGGCGCACCGGGCCATCCTGCGGCAGCGGCACGGGCGGGGCCGGATAGGTCAGCTTGCCGTCGGGGTGGCTGGCGAGCGAGCTCATGATGAGGAGTTCGCGCTTGCCGTCGGAATGGGCGGTGACCGTCAGGTAGTGGAAGTTATAGCGGCCGTAATAACCTGTTATGCCGGCGAACTGGCGCTCGTCGACGGGGGTGAAATCGACGGTGACTTCCGCGTCGTAGGAGAAGTGGGTCTGGCGGCGGGCGACGAGGGCCTGCTCGAACCACGAGCCAATCGCCTCGCGGCCGATCAGCTTCAGCGCGCCGCCCTCGAGGCGGAAGATGCGCTCGGTCTCAGGCGTGCGGAGCCACTGGAAATCCTGGTGCAGTGTCTCGAAGTTGTAGCGCTGTTCGGCCCAGTAACCGGTGTCGTCGCGGGTGCCGGGAACTTCGACCTCGAGCGAGGGGACCGGGCCGTTCTTGACCCAGAGCCAATCATCGGCGCCCCAGTAGGCCTCCTGGATACCGGTTTCGCGGCCGAGCACGCAGCGGCGCTTCTGCGTGGTGGGGCGGCCCATCAGGTGGACGAGGAAGGTCTTGCCATCAGGCGTTTCGACGATGTCGCCGTGGCCGGCGCGCTGCACGGGGTTGAGCGGCGCGTCCTTGGCGGTCAGCACATGCTTGATCGGGTGGGTTTCATACGGCCCGTCGATCGAACGCGAGCGGGCGAAGGTGATGGCGTGCTCATAGCCGGTGCCGCCCTCGGCGGTCAGCAGGTAGTACCAGGGGCGGCCGTCCTTGCCCGGACGCTTGTAGAGGTGCGGGCCCTCGACCAGCTTCAGCTCGGTGCCCTGGTAGATGTTCCGGATCGGGCCGACGAGCTTCTTTGCTTTGTGGTCGTATTCCTGCAGCGCGATGCCGGCAAAGAGCAGCGGGCGCGTGCGGTGGTCCCACAGCATGTTGACGAACCACTTCTTCCCGTCGTCGTCGTGGAACAGCGAGGGGTCAAAGCCCGAGGAGTTCATGTAGACCGGGTCGGACCACGGGCCTTCGACGCTGGGGGCGGTGACGAGGTAGTTGTGGCCGTCCTTGAACGAGCCATCCTTGCGCTTCATGTCGGTGTAGATGAGGAAGAACTGCTCGCCATCATGGCTGAGGCAGGGGGCCCAGATGCCGCACGAATCCGGGTCGCCGCGCATGTCGAGCTGCGACTTCCGAGTCAGCGGTCGGGTGATGAGGTCCCAGTTGGCGAGATCCTTGCTGTGATGGATCTGCACGCCCGGATACCACTCGAAGGTGGAGGTGGCGATGTAGTAGTCGTCGCCGACGCGCAGGATCGAGGGGTCCGGATTGAAGCCGGGCAGGATCGGATTGCGGATCGTGGGCATGCGGTGTCTCCCCCTTCAGGCCGGGCTTGAGTAGCGTACCTCACGCTATCGGGGCAAGCCATTGGAGCGGGCCGCCACCCGAAGGCGGCGGCCCGCTTGGGACTTGTCCCTTACTTCAGGAAGTCGCCGACATTGGCCTTCGTGACGAGGTCGAGGCCGGTGTAGATGATCGGCTCGACCTTCTCGCCGTTCTTGAGAGCCAGCAGGGTGCGCATGGCAACCTCACCCATTTCGAACGGGCGCTGGCCAACCAGTGCATGGGCGTAGCCATCACGCAGCAGTTCGAGCTGCATCGGCAGGGTGTCGGCGACGACAAGCGCCAGCTCACCCGAGTCGACCTTGGCCTTGTTGGGCTCGACGAAGTTCTTCCAGCCGTCGGGCGCAAACATCGGCCAGCCGCCGACCGGCACGATCGCCTTGAGGTCGGGGTTGGCGGTGACAAAGTCGCCGGCCTGCTGAACGGCGAGGGAAACGTCGTCGTTCGAGAAGCTCGGCGAGCCCTGCACTTCGGTCCAGCTGGAGCCGGCGAGGGCCTCACGTACGCCATCGACACGCAGGGCCAGGTTCGGGGAGGCAGCGCCACCCGAGATCACCGCGTAGGTGCCGCCATTCGGAGCAGCCTTCAGCAGTTCCTTGCCCAGCGCGACACCGAACTCCTTGTTGTCGGTACCGACATAGGCGGCGCGCTTGGAATCCGCAGCGTCGGAGTCGAAGGTGATGACGGCGATGCCGGCATCGACAGCCTTGTTAATCAGCGTGGTGGCGGCTGCCGCGTCGGACACCGAGATGGCCAGGCCATCGACGCCCTGGGTGATGAAGTCATCGATGATCTGGGCCTGGGTGGCCGGCTCGTGCTCGACCGGACCCTGGTAGATGCACTCGACATTGCCGAGCTTTGCCGCTTCGGCCATGCAGCCATCGCGGGTGAGATCAAAGAACGGGTTGTTCATCGCCTTGGGAACCACGGCGAACTTCAGCTTTTCCTGGGCCTCTACGGCGCCCATCAGGCTGATCGACGCAAGCGCTGCGAGCGCCAGGGTCTTCAACATAGTCATAGTCTTCCTCCTCAATTGCCCTGGAATACGCTTCCGGGGCTCCCTGTTTGGCGGACGATTCCGCCTGTTTGCTCCAACCGGGTTATCGGGTTACCCGTTACGGAGAGACCTGAAGCGATCGACGAGGACCGCTGCAACGATGATGCAGCCGACGAGAGTCTGCTGCCAGTAGGGGTCGACGCGGGCCAGGACCAGGCCGTTGCGGATCACCTCGATCAGCACGCAGCCGATGATGGCGCCCGCAGCGCCGCCAATGCCGCCCGCGAGGTTGGCGCCGCCGATAACCGCGGCGGCGATGATGGTGAGCTCATAGGCGACGGCAAGATTGGCCGGTGCCGAGCCGAGCCAGCCCGAGACCATGATGCCGTTGAAGCCGGCGGCCACCGCGCAGAGCACGTAGACCTGGATCTTCACCCGATCGACCGGCACGCCGGTCAGGCGGCCCGCGGCCTCGTTGGAGCCGATAGCGTAGACGTGGCGGCCCCAGGCGGTGTGGTGCAGGGCCAGCCACATCGCCGCGGCGAGAATGACCAGATAGATGAAGCCTATCGGCACGCCGCCGAGGTTGCCGGACATGGCGGTGATGAACAGCTCCTTGTCGGGGCCGCTGGGGGCGGCGCCACGGCCCTGGGTCGCCACATAGGTGAGACCGCGGACGATGGAGAGCGTGCCCAGTGTGGTGACGAAGGGCGCGAGCTTCAACTTGGCGATGGCGAAGCCGTTGGCGAGGCCGATCACCACCGCCGTTCCGAGGCCGGCCGCCAGGGAGATGATGAGCGCCGAGCCGGGGAATGGGTAGAAGCCGGCGCTGTTGAGCCCCGCCATGGTGAGCGAGCAAACCGTGGCCGAAAGCGCCATGGTCGAGCCAACCGACAGGTCGATGCCACCGGTGATGATGACGAGCGTAATGCCCAGCGTCGCGATGGCGACGAAGGAAAAGTTGCGCACCACGTTCTTGACGTTGCCGTCAGTCAGGAAATGCGGGGAGAGCATGCTCATGACGATGATGAGCACGATCAACGCCACCAGCACGTAAGCCGACTGGCTGGCGAGGAAGCCGCGCTGCCAGAAACGGGTGCGGCGGACGTTGGAAAAACCCTGGGTCGTGTCAGCCATCATGCCGCCTCGCGCGCGCCGGTGATCAATGCGGTGACTTCCTCGGGCGAGGAGTCGGCGATAGGCTTGTCGGCGACCTTGGTGCCGCGCCGCATGACGATGACGCGGTCGCAGGTTGCAAAGACGTCGGGCATGCGGTGCGAAATCAGCATGACGGCGATACCCGCATCCTTGAGCCTATGGATGAGGCTCAGCACCTCGGCCACCTGCCGCACCGAGATGGCGGCGGTGGGCTCGTCCATGATGATGAGCTTGGCGTCGGCGAGGCGGGTGCGGGCGATGGCCACCGCCTGGCGCTGGCCGCCCGACATCTGGCGCACCAGGTCGTCAGACCGGGTCTCGGACTTGAGTTCGGCGAACAGCTCGGCGGCGCGCACGTTCATGGCGCGGTGGCGCAGGAAGCGGAACGGGCCGACATGGTACTTGAGCTCGCGGCCGAGGAAGATATTGCCCGCCGCCGTCAGGTTATCGGCGAGCGCCAGATCCTGATAGACGGTCTCGATGCCGAGCTTCCGCGCCTCGCCGGGCGAGTGGATGTGGACCGGGCTGCCGTCGAGCTTCACCCCGCCGCCATTGGGCTGGTAGATGCCGGAGATGATCTTCACCAGCGTCGACTTGCCGGCGCCGTTATCGCCCATCAGCCCGACCACCTGGCCGGGCTCGACGGAAAAGCTCACATCGGACAAGGCGCGGATGGCGCCGAAATCCTTCGATACGTGTTCCAGTTCAAGTAGTGCCAACTGTATCCTCCCCGGTCGGCAATGCGTCTTCCCGGGCGCCAGTGGATCTGCTGCCCACCTCGCGCCCCCTGCTCATTCTGCTGCTGCGGACATGCGGCCGGCCGCGCGATCGAAGCCTTCCGAAATGACGATCCGCATGGCAGCGCGAGCCCCCTCGGCATCGCGCGCGCCGATCGCCTGGGCCACCCGGCGGTGGTGATCCACCGTCGCGGCCCGGGCCTCGCCGTCATCGACCGGCGAGCTGATAGTGAAGGCCGTGGCGAGCGCCAGGTCGACGAGACCGGTGATCGAGGCCATGAACGGATTGCCCGACGCCTCGGCCACCGCGCGGTGAAACTCGAGGTCGCTGCGGGCGAATTCGGCGGTGTCGCCGGCGCCAGACATGCCGTCGATGCAGTCGAACATCAGCTTCAGCTGCGCGTCGGTGCGGCGCTCCGCGGCGAGCGCCACGGACTCAAGCTCAAGGCCGACGCGGATTTCGGCGAGGCTGCGCAGGAAGGCGATATCTGGCCCGTTTTCGAAGTGCCAGGCCAGTACGTCCGGGTCGAACAGCGACCACTCGCGGCGCGGCAGGACGACGGTGCCGATGCGGGCCCGCGAGGTGATCAGGTTCTTGGCGGCGAGCGCCTTCAGCGACTCGCGGAGCACCGTACGGGAGACGCCGAAACGCTCCTGCAGGGCGGCGTCTGTCGGCAGTGTGGCACCCGGCGGGAACTCGTTGCCGACGATGGCGATGCCGAGCTGATCGACTACCTGCGACTGGAGCGTGCGCACGGGCGGGTGGCGGCGCGTCGCTGCAGCGACGGCGCGGCTGGTCGAGCCGCTGCCCCTGCGCTTGATCTCCATTGCCGGTCTCCCCTCCGAGAAACCGAGCAAATCACAGGCGGAATAGTAATACAATAGTACATTCATTCCTTATGAGATCGATTGCACAGGTGCCAAAAGGGGTGGCGCGTTGGCGCCACCCTGTCGGCGTCAGACGAAGCGGTTGACGAGATTCTCGAGATATTCCTGCTGACCGGATTTCGGCTGCGGGTTGATGTTCTCAGCATCGACCCACTGGGCAATCTGCTCGAGCGTGCGCTCGCCCTTCAACATGGCGGCGGCACCCTGTTCCTGCCAGCCGGCGTAGCGAGCCTCAATGACCCTGTCGTAGGTGCCGTCGGTGATCAGCCCGGCAGCGCCCTTGAGGCCGCGGGCCAGCACATCGAGGCCGCCGACATGGCCGTGCAGCAGGTCGGCCGGATCGATCGACTGACGGCGCACCTTGGCGTCGAAGTTGAAGCCGCCCTTGCCAAGGCCGCCGGCCTTGAGGATCTGGTAGAAGGCCAGCGCCATTTCGCCCGGGTTGTTGGGGAACTGGTCGGTATCCCAGCCCGACTGCAAGTCGTTGCGGTTGGCATCGACCGAGCCGAGGATGCCGAGCCCGCCGGCGACCGCCAGTTCGTGCTCGAAGCTGTGGCCGGCGAGGAAGGCGTGGCCGACCTCGATGTTGACCTTCACCTCCTTCTCGAAGCCGTAGGTCTTGAGGAAGCCGTAGACCGTCGCGACATCGTAGTCGTACTGGTGCTTGGTCGGCTCCTGCGGCTTGGGTTCGATCAGGATCTGGCCGGTGAAGCCGATTTTCTTCGCGTGCTCGATGACGAGGCCGAGGAAGCGCGCGGCTTGGTCCTGCTCCTGCTTGATGCGGGTGTTGAGCAGCGTTTCGTAGCCCTCGCGGCCGCCCCACAGCACGTAGTTCGAACCGCCCAGCTGGTGGGTGATCTCGAGCATCTCCTTCACCTGCCCGGCGGCATAGGCGAAGACGTACGGGTCGGGGTTGGTGGCGGCGCCGGACATGTAGCGGCGGTTCGAGAACAGGTTCGCGGTGCCCCAGAGCAGCCTGGTGCGGCTCGACTGCATCTTTTTCGCGAAGATGTCGGTGATGGTGCGGAGGTTCTTGTTGCTCTCCTTCAGCGTCGCGCCCTCGGGGGCGACGTCGGCATCGTGGAAGCAGAAGAACGGGGCGTCCATCAGGTCGAACATCTCGAAGGCCACGTCGGCCTTGACCTTCGCACCCTCCATCGGGCTGCCCGCATACCACGGGCGATCGAAGGTGCGGCCGCCGAACGGGTCGCCGCCTTCCCAGGCGAAGGTGTGCCAGTAGGCAATTGCGGGGCGGATATGGTCTTCCATCCGCTTGCCGAGGACGATCTCGTCCTTGTTGTAATGCCGGTAGGCCAGCGGGTTGGAGGAGCTCGGCCCCTCGAACTTGACGGGCGAAATACCCTTGAAGAAATCGGTCACTTACGGGCCTCCTCGATGGCGGGATAGAGCGCGCGATAGCGCGCGTACTGGTCGGAATAGCGGGAACTGAGTGTGCGGTCGGGTGAGACGACGCGCGCGATGGCGGGCATGCTCATGATCTGCGCCGGGTCGGCGCCTTCGGCGGCACAGAGGCCGAGCCGGGCGACGCCGAGCGCGCCACCGAAATCACCGTCCCCGGGGAGGGCGATTTCGATGTCGAGATTGGTGGCGATCAGTTTCAGCCACAAGTCGGACTTCGAACCACCGCCGACCGCCAGCAGGCGCGAGAACTCGGTGCCGGCATCGCGCAGCACGCGCTGGCAGTCCCGAAAGGCGAACGTGACACCCTCCATCACCGCCTGGGCCATCAGGCCGGGGGTGGTTGAGTGGCTGAGGCCGGTGAAGCTGCCACGCGCGGCAGCGTTGTTATGCGGGGTGCGCTCGCCGGAGAGATAGGGCAGGAAGATTTCCTCGCCGGGGCCGGTGAAGCCGGATTCGGCGGCGGCGCTCAGTTTTGCGGGGTCCTGGCCGGTGACTTTGCTGAGCCAGTTGAGGCTGTCGGTGGCGCTGAGGATGACGCCCATCTGGTGCCAGGTGTTCGGGATGGCGTGGCAGAAGGCGTGGACCGCGCCCTGGGTGTTGGGGCGGAAGCGGTCGTTCGACACGAAGATGACGCCCGACGTGCCGAGGGAGACGAACCCCTCGCCCGGGCGGATGGCGCCGATGCCACAGGCGGCGGCCGCGTTGTCCCCGGCGCCGCCGGCGACGACGACGTTCCCCGCCATGCCCCAGCGGGCGGCAAGCTCGCGCTTCAGCGTGCCCGAGGGGGCAGAGCCTTCGACGAGGCGCGGCATGTGCGAGCGGTTGAGGCCGGTGAGGGCCAGGAGTTCGTCGGACCAGTCGCGCTTGCCGACGTCGAGCCACAGCGTCCCGGCGGCATCCGACATATCCTCGACATGCTCGCCCGTGAGCAGCAGCCGGACATAGGCCTTGGGCAGGAGCACCTTGGCGAGTTTTGCAAACACCTCGGGCTCGTGCTTGCGGACCCAGGCGATCTTGGGGGCGGTGAAGCCCGGCATGGCGATGTTGCCGGCGATGTCGCGCAAGCGCGGCAGGGCCGCTTCCATCTCGGTGCACTCGGCGGCGGAGCGGCCGTCGTTCCAGAGGATGCAGGGGCGGAGGACCTTGTCATCCCTGTCGAGCAGGGTGGCGCCGTGCATGTGGCCGCTGAGGCCGATCCCGCGGACTTTCGCCAGGTCCTCCGGGTTCGACTTGCCGAGCTTGTCGATGGCTTCGAGCGTGGCGCTCCACCAGTCGGAGGGGCTCTGCTCGGACCAGCCGGGATGAGGACGAACCGGCTCGACCGACTTCGCCGTGGCTTCAGCGAGCGGCTTGCCGGCGCGGTCGATGAGCAGTGCCTTGACGCCAGAGGTGCCGATATCGATGCCGAGATAGGTCATGAGGCACGTACCTCATTGCGGGGCGCGGTAGACGGGTGGTTGGCGAAACCTGGCAACTGGAAGTCCTCCCTCGGGCAGTCGTCGCCCTAGTCGTGGCCCGGGTTGTATCGGGGAAGAGCCTCCACCCTTCCCGCTCCCCAGGTCAGCGGAGGTTGTCGCGCAGAAACAGCCCGATTTCAATAGGGGCGGGCTGGGGCGCTGGATGATGGGCGGACTCGCCCATGGCGTAACCACGGGCGACGGCCAGCGCCGAGGCGATTTCGCCATCTGGGTTCTGGTCGAGCACCACGTCGATGGCGCCCGTGCGCAGGCCATCCCGGGTGGCATCGGTCAGCTCGTGGGCGACGACGCGGACCTTGCCACTGTCGCCGGCCTTGCCGAGCGCGGCGATGAGGCCGGCATTGCCGGCGCCGAGGTTGTAGATGCCGGCGAGCGGCGGGCCGCCGAGCAACTCGGTGGCGGCAGCCTCGGTCAGCATGTCGTCGTCGAAACCTTCGCGCGGGCCGATCAGCTCGTGGCCGGGGAACTCGGCCTCCATCACGGCGGTGAAGCCTTCGAGGCGCTCGCGATGGTCGCGGAGCCCGAGCGAGCCGGCGAGGATGCCGATGCGACCCCACGGGCAGAAACGGCCCATCAGCGAGGCGGCGGTGCGACCGGCCGCGACATTGTCGATGCCGACGAAATGGCGGCGCGCCGAACCGGGCAGGTCGGACACCAGCGTCACCACGGCGATGCCGCGCCGGCTGGCGCTTTCCACGGCGCGGCGGACGGTTTCGTGCTCGGTGGCGACGATGACGGCGCAATCGGTGGTCTTGGCATCGAGCGCCATGATCGCGGCGCTCAATGCGGCGGGGTCGAAGGCGTGGATGGGGCGCGCGACGATGGACAGGCGTTCGCCCTTCAGCGCCTGGGCGTGGCGGGCAATCGCGGCGTTCAGCGAGGCCATGAAGGCGTTGCCGCCATCGGGGATGAGGAAGGTGACGGAGAGGTCTCGCGCGCGGGCGAGCAGCGAGGCGGAGACGTCGCGGCGAAAGTCGAGCACGCGGATGGCCTCGGCGACCTTCTCGGCGGTTTCGCCGCGGACGCCCGGGCGGCCGTTCAGCACGCGATCGACGGTGGCGAGCGATACGCCGGCCTCGCGCGCCACATCGTGCACCGTCGCCCGGCGCTTCAGATCGTCCATACGCAGTCCCCCTTGCCCGCCACAGTTGCGGGCGCGAGGCATTTCGTCAACCGTTCGGCTTCCCTAGCATAGAGGTTTGCGGCTACATCCTTGCCACGATTAAGTGGGCGTGGGTCGAACCGGAAAAGTCTGCAACTTTTCCTGCCCCACTCGCCAAATTGAGGAGCGTGCGGCATGACGGTTTCGGTGGAGCGCTTCGGCGCGTTCGAGGGCAACGAGGTCGAGCAGTTCAAGCTCGTGAGCGAAACCGGTGTCGAGGTCGACATCATCTCCTGGGGCGTGGCGGTGCGCGACTGGCGGGTGCCGGTGGGTGGTACGAAACGCTCGGTGGTGCTGGGTTTCGACGGGTTCGACGCCTACCCGACGCACTCGCCGCATTTCGGCTCGCTGGCCGGCCGGGTGGCGAACCGCATCGCCGGGGCGAGCTTTGCTGTCGATGGCGTGACTTACAAGACACCAGCCAACTTCATGGACAAGCACACCCTGCATGGCGGCTCCGAGGGGCTGGGCCGCGTGGTGTGGCGCGGCGAGACCGACAACATGAACAACGCGGTGCGCTTCACCCATGTGTCGCCCGAAGGCCACGCCGGCTTCCCCGGCACGGTGACGTTCACCGCGACCTACACACTGAGCGGCAACAAGCTGAAGCTCGAGCTCCACGCCAAGACCGACAAGCGCACGCCGATCAGCGTGGTGCAGCACCAGTACTTCAACCTCGGCACCGGCCCCGATGTGCTGGACCACCGCTACCAACTGGTGGCACCGGCCTATACCGAACTCGGCGAGGACCTGATTCCGACGGGCGCCATCCTGCCGGTGAAGGGCACGGCATGGGACTTCAACGAGGCGCGGACGCTGCGCGACGCCGACGGCCAGGCCCTCGACTATGACGGCAACCTGGTGCTGGCGAGCGGCCGGCGGTTCGAGGACCCGGTGGCGATCGTCACCGCGCCCGACGACTCGCTGACGCTGAAGCTGTGGACCGACCGGCCGGGGCTGCAGTTCTACAACTCGGTGTGGAGCGGCGTGACGGCCGAGGGCAAGACCTTCGGCAAGCATTCCGGCTTCTGTCTCGAGGACCAGGATTTCCCCGACGCGGTGCACCACCCGCACTTCCCCTCGACCATCTATGGGCCCGACCGCGACTACGTGCATCGCTGCGATATCGAGATCGCCTGATGCCGGCCTATGTGGCGCTGATCCGGGCCATCGGCCCGGTCACCCACGCGAAGATGAGCATGGCGGCGCTGCGCGACGCCTGCGAAGACCTCGGGCTCGAGGACGTGGTGACGGTGGGCAACACCGGCAACATCCTGTTCCGCTCGCGCAAGGGGGCGAAGGCGGCCCGCGACCTGGTGCAGGAGGCGGTGGCCGGGTTCGGGCTGCCGGACGCGCAGGAGGTGTTCGTGCGGACGCCCGCGCAGATGGCCGAGGTGGTGGCGGCAAACCCGTTTCCGCAGGCGGCGAGCCAGCGGGCCGCCGCAGTGGGGGTGTGCTCGTTCCATGTGGTGCCAGACTGGGGTCCGGTGCGCGACTGGCCGGGGCCGGAGAAGCTGGCAATGGTCGGCTCGCACCTCGTGGTCGACTATCCGGACCCGGCTGCGGCCTCGAGGCTGACACTCGAGAAGCTGCTCGGGGCGCGGATGACGCAGCGGAACTGGAAGGTGTTTTCGGGGCTGGCTGAAAGGGCGGCGGGGATCTAGGCGTTGAGTCGGCGGGGGAATGTGTCTGTGGCCGCCCCCTCCACCAGACTTCGTCTGGTCCCGCTCCCCCGTTTCACGGTGGAGGACCACGGAGAAACCATGCCGGGTCGGGAACTCACCGGAGGGGGCGGCGGCATACACCCGGTTCACCCGAACAATCCCAGCACTTCGCGGCCTGCCCGTTCCAGCACTGCTACATCCGTCCGGTACATCCAGAACCGTCCCTGCTTGTCGAGCACCAGCAGGCCGGACTTGCGGAGCACTTTCAGGTGCTCGGAGACCGTGGCGAGCGACAGGTGTGACAGGGCCGCGAGTTCGCCTGCGGCCTTTGCTGCGTCGAGGCATGCCGTGACGAACTTGCGGCGGTCGCTGTGCGACAGGGCGCGGAGGATCTCGTCGAGGTCGAAGTCGTCAGCCATCAGCCCTGGATCAGGGTGAGGAGGTTGCCGGCGGGGTCGCGGATCTGGGCTTTCTTCACCCAGCCATTGTCAGTAAGCGGCATGGCGATGCTGCCGCCATTTGCCTCGGTGGCGGTGAGCGCGGCGGTCAGGTCGGGGACGACGATTCCGATGGTGAGCGAGGCGGTTTCGGCCTCGAGCAGGGCGCCGTTCGGGCTGCCCTCGGGAGTGGTGAGCATGGCGTAGCCCGGGCCGCGCGGGGTGACCTGCCAGCCGAGGACGCCGGCATAGAAGGTCGACAGCGGGGCAAGGTCGGGGCCGGCGATGTCGAAATGGCCGATGCCGTTGAGAGTGTGGGGGTTGCTCATGGGACGCCTCCGGGTGTGGCGTAAGGTTATTTCGTGATATGACGAACTGTCAAGCTTGGTGAGAGTGTTCGCCCCCTCCACCGGCTACGCCGGTCCCCCTCGCCCGCCACGCGGGGGAGGATCAGGGAGAGATCGTGCCCGGCTGACCGAACAAAAACGCCCGGCGGTAGGCCGGGCGCTTTGAATTCGATGATGACGGCAGCGGTCAGATCTGCTGGACGGACTCGACGCCGGGGACGAAGTGGCGGAGGAGGTTCTCGATGCCGGACTTAAGAGTGGCGGTCGAGGACGGGCAGCCGGAGCAGGCGCCCTGCATGTGCAGGTAGACGGTGCCGGACTTGAAGCCCTTGAAGGTGATGTCGCCGCCATCCATCGCCACGGCGGGACGCACGCGGGTGGAGAGCAACTCCTTGATGACCTCGACGGTCTCGCTGTCTTCAGGCTCGAAGAACTCTTCGGTCGCCACCGGCGCAGCCGTACCGTCGCCGATCACTGGCTTGCCGGAGAGGAAGTGCTCCATGATGACGCCGAGGATCGCCGGCTTGATGTGGCTCCACTCGGCCTCGGCCTTGGTGACCGAGATGAAATCGGAGCCAAGGAACACGCCCTCGACGCCCGGCACCTCGAACAGGGCCGCGGCGATGGGCGACACTGTCGCCGATTCGGCGGTGCGGAAGTCGCGCGGCTCGCCAACCAGGACATCGCGGCCGGGCAGGAATTTCAGGGTCGCCGGGTTCGGCGTCGCTTCGGTCTGGATGAACATGGCGGGGACCTGGCTCGAAATCTCGTGTTAGAACCGTTCTAAAATAGAGTTTTAGCGTCCGGAAAGCAAGTTGTCGCGGGGCGACGCGGCAGCATAGCTCTCATGTGAAGGAGATGATCTGCTCGTCGGTCAAGGTGCCGGGGATAATGGTGACGATGACCGGCAGCGCCTGTTGCCCGGTACGGGCGGCAAAATCGGTGATCAGCTGGCCTGGGCCGTCCTTGGAATTGGAGGCGGCCAGCACCAGGATGGCGATGCCCGGGTCCTCGGCGATCAGCCGGCCGATCTCGATGACGAGGTCACCTTCGCGGATCACCGTCTCGGTGCGGATGGCCTCGCCCCATTGGGCGATGCGGGCAAGCTTGGCGTCGATCAGCCGCTCGGCATTGTCGCGCGCCTCGGCCCGCATCACATCCTCGACGCCGAGGAACTGGGTGAAATCCTGCGTTTCGATCACGGTGAGCAGCACCACTGTGCCGCCGGTGCGCTTCACCCGGTGGGCGGCAAACGCCAGGGCACGGTCGGTTTCCTTGCTGTCGTCAACGACGACGAGGAACTTCCGCTTGTAGTCACGTTCGAGCTCAGCCAAGGCCGCACACCTTCACTGTTGGGGTATCATTGTTCCACTCGGCCAGGCGACGCGCAAGCGCGCCAAACTTGGAGCTACGACGCGCAAGCGCGCCAAACGGAAGAGTGACGACACGCAAGCGTGCCAGCCAAAGACAGGCGGGGAGCCAGGTCAGCGTACGAACCCGACGATCTTGCGGACGTCGTCCATGACCGGCACGGCGATAGCGCGGGCCCGGTCGGCGTTGCGGCGCAGGATCAGGTCCATCTCGCCGCGATCGGCGACGAGGCGCTTCATCTCGGTCGCGATGGGGGAGAGCACGGCGACGGCGAGATCAGCGAGCGCCGGCTTGAACCTGCCCCAGCCGGAGCCGCCAAATTCCTTCAGCACATCATCGACCGACTTGTCCGCGAGCGAGGCATAGATGGCGACGAGGTTTTCGGCTTCGGCGCGGCCGGCCAGGCCAGCGGCCTCGGTGGGCAACGCGTCGGCGTCGGACGTGGCGCGCTTGATCTTCTTCGCGATCGTGTCGGCGTCGTCCATCATGTAGAGGGTCGAGGTGTCGGAGGCGTCGGACTTCGACATCTTCTTCCTGCCGTCCTTGAGCGACATGACGCGCATGGCCGGGCCGGTGGAGAGTGTCTCGGTCAATGGGAAGAAATCGTCCTTCACGCCCAGCCCGGCGATCTGCTTTTTGAAATCGTGGTTGAACTTCTTGGCGATGTCGCGGGTCAGCTCGAGGTGCTGGCGCTGGTCGTCGCCCACCGGCACGGCGGTGGCCTTATAGAGCAGGATGTCGGCGGCCATCAGCGAGGGATAGGCGAAGAGCCCGAGCGATACCGCTTCGGAGTTCTCGCCGCCTTCGGCGCCCGCCTTGTCCTTGAACTGGGTCATGCGCGTCATCCAGCCGACGCGCGCCACGCAGTTGAAAATCCAGGCGAGCTCGGCGTGCTCGACCACCTGGGACTGGTTGAAGATGATCGACTTGTCGGGATCGAGGCCGGCGGCGATGTAGGCCGCGGCGATCTCGTAGGTCCAGCGGCGCAGGTCCTCTGGGTCCTGCCACACGGTGATCGCGTGCATGTCGACGACGCAATAGATCGTCTCATGGGTCTCTTGCAACGGAACAAACCGCCGGATGGCGCCGAGATAATTGCCCAGGTGCAGATCGCCGGACGGCTTGATGCCGGAAAAGACGCGCGGGGTGAACGGCATTTTTCTAGTCCCTTGTAGAGGCACGGCTTATCGCGCATCCGAGCGCGATTGCGCAAGCAGTCAGGCTTTGCTGCTGCGCTTGAAGCGGCGAAGCAGGGCGCCGAGGCGCTGGACGCCGGTGAAATGGAGCAGCGCGAAGTAGAGGCCGGCGCCGAAGACGCAGAGGCCGAGCAGCGCCAGCGCCTGCAGCGGAAAGAAGTAGCCGGGATCGAAGACCGGGCCGAGCAGGACCACGGCGCCGTAGAGGGCGGCGGTCATCACGGCGGTGAGGACGGCGATCAGGAGCTGCTGCCGCCACTCGGTGCCATCGAGGCGGAAATGGCCGCGGCGGGCGAGGAAGACGGCGAGCATGACGACGTTGATCCAGGCGGCGATCGAGGTCGCGAGCGCGATCCCGACATGCTTCAGGCTGCCGAACAGGGCGAGCGACAGCACGACGTTGACCACCAGCGAGATGGCGGCGAACCAGGTCGGGGTCTTGGTGTCCTTGCGCGAGAAGAAGCCCGGCTGCAGCACGCGGATCAGAACGAAAGCCGGGATGCCGACGGCGAAGGCGACAAGTGCCTGCGCGACGTTGACGCTGTCGCCGGGGCCGAAGGCGCCGCGCTCGAACAGCACGCGGACGATGGGCAGGGCGAGGCCGATCAGCGCGCCGGCGGCGGGCATGGTCAGCAGCATCGAGAGGAACAGGCTCTGGCTCTGGCTGGCGCGCGCCTCGGCGTCCCGGCCGGCGCCGATATGGCGGCTGAGTTCGGGCAGTAGCACGGTGCCGATGGCGATGCCGATGATGCCGAGTGGCAGTTGGTAGAGCCGGTCGGCATTGTAGATGATCGACATCACCTCGTTGGCGCCCGAGGCGATCACCGTGCCGACGAAGATGTTGATCTGGGTGATGCCGCCCGCCAGGATGGCCGGCACAGCGAGGACCCAGAAGCGGCGGACTTCGGCATCGACCCTCGGCCAGCGGAGCTTTGGCAGGAAACCGGCGCGACGGATGGCCCACCAGACCAGCACCAGTTGCGCGATGCCGCCGAGCATGGTGGCGACGGCGACCCAGAACGCGGTGTCCTTGTCCTCCAGCGTCAGCAGCGCCAGCGGGATCAGCGCGCCGATATTGACGATGTTCAGCACCACCGGGGCGAAGGCAGCGGCGGTGAAGCGGCCGAGGCTATTGAGGATCGCCGCATAGGCCGCCATCAGTGACATGCAGGCGAGGTAGGGGAACATGATCCGGGTGAGGAATACGGTGAGCTGGAACTTCTCCGGATCGCTGAGGAAGCCGGGGACGAACGGCACCATGACCTGCTCGGCGAAGATCTCGACGACGACCGTGACCACCAGGATGGCGGCGACGAGCCAGCTCATGATGCGGCTCGCCAGTTCCTTGGCGCCCTCGTTGCCCTCGGTTTCGAGCGCAGTGGAGAACATCGGCACGAAGGCGGTGTTGAAGGCACCCTCGGCGAACAGCCGGCGGAACAGGTTGGGGAAACGGAACGCGGCGTTGAAGGCGTCGGAGACGGGCGAAATGCCGAGCACGGCCGCCATCAGCGCATCGCGGACGAAACCGAAGATGCGGGAGAGGAGGGTGAGGCCGCCGACGTTGAGGAAATTGCGGTAGAGGCTCATGGGCTGGTTAGGGCCTGCCCGGTCACGGGGGCAGCATCTCTCTGTGCTCCTCCCCTGTCGAAGACGGGGGAGGGGGACCGCCGGAGGCGGTGGAGGGGGCGGCGGCAGGCACGGTGCGTGGGGTCGCCCCCTCCACCATGCTTCGCATGGTCCCCCGCTGCGCGGTGGAGGACCACGACTGCACGCGTCGTGCCCGCGTGCCTACCCATTCACCACCCTGGGCAACTTCTCGTCTTCGCCGCTGACATGCAGAAACACCCCGAGCAAAGCTTCGTGGATCTTCTTCTGGCGGGGGCGGGATTCGATCTTATGGCCGGTCAGGTCGGTGACGTAGAAGACATCGACGGCCTTCTCGCCATAGGTGCCGATATGGGCCGAGCCGATGGTGAGGTTGAGGTCGGAGATGGTGCGGGTCAGCTGGTGCAGGAGGCCCGTGCGGTCGAGGCCCATGACCTCGATGACGGTGAACTTCTCCGAGATGGCGTTCGACACCTGCACCTGCGCCGGCAGGCTGAAGGGGCGGAGCCGCTTGTTGTGGCGGCTTTCCTTGCCGAGGTCGATCAGCACCTGGCGCTTGCCCTGCAGCAGCTGCTTGACCGTGTCGATAATGCGGGTGGCGCGCACCTTCTCGTCCTCGTCGGACTGGAAGGAGCGGCGGAGGCGGAAGGTGTCGAGCGCCCGGCCGTCGCGCGTCGAGAAGATTTGCGCGCCGATGATCGAGGCGTCGCACATGGTGCAGGCGCCGGCGATCAGCGACAGCAGCCGCGGGTGGTCGGGGGTGTAGAACGACACCTCCGTGATGCCCTCGAAGGCCTTCACTCGGATGGAGCCGGCGAACATCTGGCCGGCCTGATCGGCGGTGCGGATCATGCGGGCGTGCTCGGCCTGCAGCTCGGGCTCGGCGCGGAGCCAGTAATGGTCGTAGTGGCGGCCGAGATAGGTTTCGACCTCGGCTGCGGGCCAGCTCGCCAGCGCCTTGCGCAACTCGCCGCGGGCGGCCTCGATGCGGTCGCGTTGGGTGACCTTGGAGTGGCCGCCCGAAAGCAATGGCTCGGTGGCGTAGTAGAGCGAGCGGAGCAGCGAGCCCTTCCAGCCGGTCCAGACGCCGGGACCCACCGCGCGGATGTCGCAGGCGGTAAGGATCATCAGGAAGGCGAGGCGCTGCGGCGACTGCACCACATCGGCAAAGGTTTTTGCCGTCTCGGGGTCCTGGATGTCGCGGGACTGGGCGACCTCGCTCATCAGCAGATGATGCTCGACCAGCCAGGCGACGGTGTCGGTTTCGGCCGGATCGAGGCCGAGGCGCGGGCAGAACTTGCGGGCGAGGCGGGCCCCGGCGATCGAGTGATCCTCGGGGCGGCCCTTGGCGATATCGTGGAGGAACAGCGCGACATAGAGCAGCCGCGTGTCGTTGAGGTGCGGCAGCAGCTCGTGGGTGAGCGGCAACTGCTCGCGCAGGCCGCCATTGGCGATATCGGCCATGACGCCGACGGCGCGGATCAGGTGCTCGTCCACCGTGTAGTGGTGGTACATGTTGAACTGCATCAGCGCGACGATCTTACCGAACTCGGGCACGAAGCGACCGAGCACGCCGCTTTCGTTCATCTGGCGCAGGATGCGCTCGACATAGGTCGGGGCGGTCAGGATCTCGAGGAACCAGGAATTGGCCTTCCGGTCGTTCCTGAGGTCGTGGTCGATCAGCTTGAAGGAGCGGCGGATTTCCTTGATGGCATCGGGGTGCAGGTGCAGGTCGTGCCGGCCGGCGAGCATGAACCCCTTGATGAGGTTGCGCGGGTCCTTCTGAAACACGTCGGGGCCCGCTACGTTCAGCCGGCCCCCTTCGATGACGAAATCCGTCTCGCCCCTGATCGCTACCTTGCCGCGTTTGAACGGCGCCAAGACGCGACCCACCATGTCGAGCGGTTTGGCGTGGTGGAATTCGAGCGAGGTGCAGAAGATGCGGGTCAGGTCGCCGACATCCTTGGCGACGAGGAAATAGCGCTTCATGAAGCGCTCGACCGCCAGCATGCCGGCGCGTTCGGTGAAGCCCAGGCGCTCCGCCAGATCGGGCTGCACGTCGAAGGTCAGCTTCTCCTCGGGGCGGCCGGTGAGGAAATGCAGGTGGCAGCGTATGGCCCAGAGGAAATCCTCGGCCCGCACGAAGGCCCTGAGTTCCTCGGCGGAGAACACGCCCTTTTCGACCAGCTCGGCGCTGGTCTTGACGCGGTAGAAGTACTTGCCGATCCAGAACAGCGTGTGCAGGTCGCGCAGGCCGCCCTTGCCTTCCTTGACGTTGGGCTCGACGACATACCGGGTGTTGCCTATCTGGCGGTGGCGCTCGTCGCGCTCGGCCATCTTGGCGGCGATGAATTCTGGCCCGGTTCTCGGCACCACGTCGTTTTCGAAGCGCAGCACCAGTTCCTCGAACAACGCCTTGGCGCCGGTGAGGTAGCGGGCCTCGAGCGTGGCGGTGCGGACCGTCATGTCGGATTTTGCCATGCGGATGCAGTCATCCACCGAGCGAACGGCGTGGCCGACCTTCTGGCCGAGGTCCCACAGCATGTAGAGAATGTACTCAGTGACCTGCTCGCCCCAGGGCGTCTGCTTGTAGGGCAGGATGAACAGCAGGTCGATGTCCGACCCCGGCGCCAGCGTGCCGCGGCCATAGCCGCCGACCGCCGCCAGCGAGATCATCTCGGCGCCCGATGGGTTATCGACCGGATAGACGTAGCGCACCGCGAACATGTGGATGGCACGGATGATCTCGTCTTCGGCCGCGCTCAGGTTCATGGCGCAGCGCGTGCCCTTGCCATTGGCCTTGAGCTCGGCCTCGGCGCTGACGCGCGCGGCGGCGAGGACGGCTTTCAGGTGGGCCAGCACCCTGGCCCGGGTGTCCGCCGCCTTGGGGGCGTCAGTACCCACCAGCACCCTGATGTCGGCGAGGATGGTTTCCGCTGTCACCAGGTGGAAACGCGGGCGTTCAAGTTCGGCGAGCTGCATCGCGGATTTTCTTAAGCTCGTAAATAAGGTCGATCGCCTGCCGGGGAGTCAGATCGTCGGGGCGGACCTGGTCGATCCTGTCATAAAGGGGATTAACGGTCGCCTTCGGTGGGGGCGGCTGATGCGCAAAGAGCGGAAGATCGTCTAGCACGGCGCCTTTTCCGCCGGAAGAGCGCTGTTCGAGCACGTTGAGCACGTTTCGGGCCCGGGCCAGCACGCTTTCGGGCAGGCCGGCGAGCTTGGCCACCTGGATGCCGTAGGAGCGATCCGCGGCGCCATCGGCGACTTCGTGCAGGAACACCACCTCGCCCTCCCACTCGCGCACCTTCATGGTGTGATTGGTGACGCGGGCGAGTGTTTTCGACAGCGAGGTCATTTCGTGGAAATGCGTGGCGAACAGGGCGCGGCAGCCGGTCTGGTTATGCAGCGCCTCGACCGAGGCCCAGGCAATGGAAAGGCCATCGAAGGTGGCGGTGCCGCGGCCGATCTCGTCGAGTATGACGAGTGACCTCGAGGTGGCGCGGTTGAGGATGGCGGCGGTTTCGACCATCTCGACCATGAAGGTGGAGCGGCCGCCGCCGATATCGTCCGAGGCGCCGACGCGCGAGAAGACGCGGTCGACGACGCCGATATGGGCCGAGGAGGCGGGCACATAGCTGCCCATCTGGGCGAGCACGGCGATCAGCGCGTTCTGCCGCAGGAACGTGGATTTGCCGCCCATGTTGGGGCCGGTGACCAGCCAGAGCGCGCCGCCCGAGAGGTCGCAGTCGTTCTCGACGAAGACTTCGTTGCCGGCCCTCACATTGGTTTCGACCACCGGGTGGCGACCGCCTTCGATAGCGAAGGCCATGCTGGTATCGACGACGGGCCGGCAGAAATTGCGGGTGGTGGCGATCTGGGCCAGCGCGGCGGCGACGTCGAGCGCCGCAAGTGCATCGGCGATGGCGCGCAGGCGGTCGGTCTCGGCAAGGACGGCGGCGGCGAGGCGGGTGAAGATGGTGGCCTCGATGGCGAGGGACGCGTCATGCGCCTTGGCGATGCGGCCTTCGAGCTCGGCCAGTTCCCTGGTGCTGAAGCGCATGGCGTTGGCCATGGTCTGGCGGTGGATGAAGGTGTCGCGGTGCGGCGCTTCGAGCAACTTGCCGCCGTGCCCGGCGGGAACCTCGACAAAATAGCCGAGGACGCCGTTGTGGCGGATCTTCAGGGATTTGACGTCGGTCTCGTCGATCAGCCGGGCCTGCAGGGCGGCGACGACGGCGCGGGTTTCCGACGCGAGGGCGCGTTCGGCGTCGAGGGTGGCGTCGTAACCTTTGGCGATGAAGCCGCCGTCGCGGGCGAGCAGCGGGGGCTCGTCGTCGATGGCGGCGAGGAGTTCGGCGGCGAGGGTGGCGGGCGCGTCCTCAAGCGTGGCGGTAATCGCCGCAAGTTCAGCGGGGGCCTCGGTGAGGGTCACCAGTCGCTGGGCCAGGGCCATGGCGCCGCCCGCCGCGATGGCGATGGCGCGCAGGTCGCGCGGGCCGCCGCGTTCGAGGGCGAGGCGGGTGAGGGCGCGGGTCAGGTCGGGCACGGCCTTGAGGTCGGCGCGCAGGCGCTGGGTCAGCAGGCCGTCGCCGACCAGCGCCTCGACCGCATCGAGGCGGGCGTTGATCGTTGCCGCCTCGGCGAGCGGCGCGACGAGGCGGCGGGCGAGGAGACGCGAGCCCGGCGGGGTGACGCAGAGGTCGATCTCGGAGCGCAGCGCGCCCTTTTCCTGACCGCGCTGGGTGAGCAGCAGTTCGAGCGAGGCGCGAGTGGCGGCATCGATCGCCATGTGCCAGGCGACGCGCTCCTCCGATGGCGGACGGAGGGCGAGCGGGACGCCTTTCTGGCTTTCACGGATGTAGTCGCAGAGCGCCCCGAGGGCGGCGCGGCCAGCGCGGGAGAAGGCAGTGGGATCGACTGCGCCACCGGGAAAGGCCGCAGCGATGCGTTTGGCCCCGAGTTCGCTGTCGAAGGCCGCGTCGGCGAGCAGCACCAGCGCTGCTTCCGGCAGTTGCACCCGGGCGGCGCGCAGCGCCTCGCGTGTCGGCTCGGCGAGCAGCAGTTCCACCGGGTCGATGCGCGCCAGTTCGTCGGCTAGAGTGGCCGCTGCCACCTCGAGCACCGTGGTGTCGCCGGTCGACACGTCGGCCCAGCTGAGCGCAAAGTCCGTCTCGCCATGGCGGACCATGCTGAGGGCCGCGAGGTAGTTCGAGCCACGGGTCGGGAGGAGGTCGTCCTCGGTGATGGTGCCGCGGGTGACGAGGCGGACGACCTCGCGCTTCACCGGAGACTTGCCGCCGCGCTTCTTGGCCTCGGCAGGGTCCTCTACCT
>Ga0209512_1001153_pt1 | contig 34908 bp, 22 predicted proteins | sample frozenSSSSmetaG_FD_184142 | JGI IMG/M metagenome (GOLD analysis project Ga0209512, IMG submission 184142) | Glacier valley bacterial and archeal communities from Borup Fiord, Nunavut, Canada, to study Microbial Dark Matter (Phase II) -... | ecosystem: Environmental > Aquatic > Freshwater > Ice >...
TCGGTCCGAGCGATTTCCAATCGGGAACGGCGCCCGTCGCTCTGTGCCATGCTGGCGGAGACGTCCAGGACGATCATGCCCGAGACTGGAGTGGGCATAACTCCCGAGCCGCCAGCGGCCACCCACATCGCAGGTTTGGCGAAGAGCAGAACGAGGAAAAGTATGACCAATGCCCGCAAGATCAGCAGGATGAGGTCGCGCAACTGGAGCCGACGCTGATTTTTGCGCACGCTGTCGAGCAGGAATTGCATCGCTGCCCAGCGGATCGGACGCGGTTTCCCGCGATTCAGGAGGTGAATGATCACCGGGATGCCGACCGCTGGGAGAGCGGCTAAAAGCCAAGGGGAAAGAAAGGTCATCGGCTGCGGCCCATGCGAAGGCGAAGAGAGAGGTAGCCGCCGAGAACCTCGGCAACGGAGTGGCTGGTATCGGCGAGCACGTAATGGCAGGCATTGCGCTCTGCTATGTTGCGGATGCGTCCTTGAAACTCGCCGAAGGATTTCAAGTAGTCTTTGCGATAGTCTTCCGGCGCAAGCTGGATGCTGGCGGTGGATTCGAGACCCTCGAACTGACAACTCCCGCGGAACTCAAAGTGGATTTCCTGATGGTCGAGGACATGGAATAGGATCACTTCATGCTGTAGAAATCGGAGTCGTTGGATGCCGCGCTCAAGCCGTTCTTCATCTTCGAAAAAGTCGCTGAAAATCACCGCGATGCCCCGACTGCGGAAGGCCATGGCGATTTTTTCCATCGTCTCGCCAAGGTCGGTTTTTCCAGTGGCCTCAATCAAGGAGAGGCGTCGCAGGATTTCGTGGATTTTCCCTTGGTTGTCGGTGCGTTCGATCTGCTCGCGGATGCCTTCGTCGAAAATCCCGAGGCCGACTGCGTCTTTTTGGAGAAGAATTGCGTGGGCGAGGGTCGCCGCGCAGGCTTTGGCGTAGTGGAGTTTGGTCAGGCTGGTGGAGCCATAGGCCATCGACTCGCTGGCATCCAGCAAGAGCCAGGCGACGAGATTCGTGTCCTGTTCGTATTGCTTGAGGAAATACTTGTCAGTTTTTCCCAGGACTTTCCAATCGAGATGCCGGAGGTCATCGCCAGCCGTGTATTCGCGGTGCTGGGCAAATTCCAGCGCGAAGCCTTGGAAGGGCGAGCGGTGGGCGCCCACCCGGTATCCTTCGACGATCGAGCGCGCCATCAGACCCAGAGACTCAGCTTGCGCCAGAGCCTCGGGATCGAACAACGGCTGATGCCGTTCTTGAATGTCCACCTTGGGTTTCAAAAAAGGCTCCTGTTGTTAGCTGGTAGCGACGTTCTGCGGAATAGCAGCAATGATTTCCCGCACAATATCATCAGTCGTCACGCCTTCGCCTTGGGCGATAAAGTTACAGGCGATGCGATGGCGCATGATCGATGGGGCCACCGCCGCGACGTTGGCGCAGTCGGTGTAAGATTGGCCCCGGATGAGCGCGTGAGTCTTTGCCGCAGTGATCAGTCCAAGGCTGGCGCGAGGGCCGGCTCCGTAACTGAGGTATTTTTTGCAAATCGGAAGGGCGTCTTCGCGCTTCGAGCGGGTGCAGGCAGCAATCCGCTGGGCATAACGCAAAACGTGATCGGACACCGGCATTTGTTTCACCGCATCTTGAATGAAAATGACGCTCTCGCTGTCCAGCACCGGGACAATCGCCTCGGGCCGACCACCGGTCCCGCGCCGCATCACTTCCAGTTCTTCTTCGGTTTCCGGATAATCCACCGAGATGAGAAAGAGAAACCGGTCCATCTGCGCTTCCGGCAGCGGGTATGTTCCCTCTTGGTCGATCGGGTTCTGCGTGGCCAAAACAAAAAACGGTGCAGGCAGGGTATAAGTCTTACCGCCGACGGTGACGCGCCGCTCTTGCATGGCTTCGAGCATCGCGGCTTGGGTTTTTGGCGGCGTCCGATTGATTTCGTCCGCAAGAACGATGTTGGAGAAAAGCGGGCCTTCCAGAAACCGGAATTCTTTTTCCCCCGTCTCCGGGTTCGTGGTGATCACTTCCGTGCCAGTAATATCGCTCGGCATGAGGTCGGGAGTGAACTGGATTCGCCGGAAGCTCATTCGCATGGCTTCGGCCAGCGAGGAAATGAGCAGCGTTTTTGCAAGCCCGGGCACCCCGACCAAAAGGGCGTGATTGCGCGAGAAAACCGAGATCATCACCTGCTCGATCACGTCCGTCTGCCCGACGATGACTTTCGCGATCTCGTATTGCACGGCCTTGTAGCATTTTTGGGCGTAAACTACGGCATCATTGCCTAAAGGTTCATCGCTCATAGGTTCTGGGTCTTGCGGTGGGTTGGTAGTTCATGGCAGCTTTGATGGGTAATGGGAGTGGCTACGCGGTAACACGATCTTTTCGCATACGTAAAGCAGATTGCGAATCTTTTTCCGCATTCCCCCCCCCAATCGGTGGGGGATGCGGTGATTTTGCTTTTTTAGGGCATTTTGTGGGATATTGAATGCGAAAAACCCCACCAATGCGGAAGTCCGCGACCCTCCCGCCTGGCAACCGTCATGTGCGCCGCCCAGCACATCACTGGCATGAGATGCCGTCTGGTAGACTGGCGCATGCAAGAAATCGGCGCGGGGCTCGTATAGAGTGAAGTCCCGCCCATCTCAGCAACCTCACCGACCTTCAATATCGAACTCATCCGCTAAGCTGATTGGTTATATTAACTTTCGATTCTTAATATCTCATCACCTCACTCGATAACTATATGATGAAATACATCCTTCCCATCACCCTTGCCATATCTGCCAGCGCCCTCCTCCACGCCGACAACATCGTCTTCCCGCCCGAATCTGGCGTGGTCAACGTCAAGACCGCTTTCGGTGCCAAGGGCGACGGCAAGACTGACGATACCGCCGCTATCCAGAAGGCCATCGACGAAACCAAGGGAAAACCCAACACCCTCTATTTCCCAGACGGCACCTACGTCCTCAGCGACCGCGTCGGCATGGTCGGCGGCAAGGCTCACAGCAGCGACCGCTTCCTCGTCTATCAAGGCCAGAGCGAGAAGGGCACGATCATCAAGGTGCAGGACAACTGCCCCGCCTTCCAAGATGCCGCGAAGCCGAAGGAAGTGTTTTCCATGTATAATGGCCAAAGCACCGGCGACTGCATGCGCGGCTACTTTAATGATATGACGGTGGACATTGGTACAGGAAATCCCGGTGCTTCGGGTGTGCGTTTCATGGCCAATAACATCGGCGGGATGCGCAATGTCACCATCCGCAGCTCCGATCCCAAGCTCGTCGGTGGCATCGGGCTCGACCTCCGCCAAAGCCAAAACGGCCCCGCCTTGATCAAGAATGTCACGGTCATCGGCTTCGATACCGGCATCGCGATGGACAACGCCTTCGGCATGACCTTCGAGCACATCAAACTCGCGAATCAAAACAAGCTGGGCTTTGATGCCACCAATCGCATCGCAGTGCGCGGCCTCATCAGCATCAACCGTGTGCCCGCCGTCAAAATGTCTCAAAGTTGGACCACCCTCGCGCTGGTTGATTCCGAACTCAAAGGCGGTTCCGCTGGCGAACCCGCCATCATCTCCAATGGCAATCTTTACCTGCGTAACGTGAAACAAGCGGGCTACGGAGCCTTGGTCAAAGACGCCAAGGGCCAGATGGTGAATCTCCCCAGCGTCGTAGAGTGGTCCGAAGCTGGAACCAGTGCCCTCGGTGATAAAAAAGTTGAAGGTCTGATGCTTCCCGTGAAAGAAACCCCTGAGGTGCCTTGGGAAACCGATTTAACTAAGTGGGAAGTCATTCCCAAAGGAGCGAATACCGCCGCCGTGCAAGCCGCCTTCGACAACGCCGCCAAAAACAATAAAACCACCGTCTGCTTCCCCTCTGGCCAGAACGTCAAGATCGACGCCCCCATCCATGTGACCGGCAGCGTCAGCCGCATCGTCGGCATGGAGAGCATCGTGGACGTCACCGATCCGAGCGGCGTTTTCAAAGGCAAACAAGCCGTATTCACCTTCGAGAACCTCACCGGACCAGCGATTGTGGTCGAGCGTTTCTTCATCCTCGGCGGTTGGAAATTCCCCGGCTACGCGACGATGTTTGAAAACAAAACCACGAAACCTTTCGTCTTACGCAATATCGGCCAAGGAGGAAGCATCCGCATCCCCGGTGGCGGTGGTGAGTTTTTCCTCGAGGACGTATCGCCCGGCCGCACCGGCACGCTCAAGATCGCCAAGGGTGAAAGCGCATGGCTACGTCAGTTCAACCCGGAATCGCCGGAGGTCCCGATGATCGAGGTGGATGGCGGCACGCTCTGGTATCTTGGTCTCAAGACCGAGGGCCGCGCCACCCACGTCGCCGCCACGAACGGCGCCAAAGTCGAAGTCCTTGGCGGCTCATCCTATCAATCCTGGGGCGATCAAAAGTTTGATCCGCCGATGTTCAAGTCTGTGGACTCAGATATCTTTTTCTCCATCGGTTATTACGAACATAAAACCCCGTTCAGTATCGTCGTCGAGCAGACCAACGGCAGCAAAACCGAGACCCTGCCGAGAGAAAAGCGCCAGCAGAACTTCCGCACGTATTCCAAATAAATAGTGTTTACACTCGGTTACATTTTCCCACTACTTTCATCCTCAAAGGCTAAAACTAAGCACAATGACAACTCCTCAGGCACCGTCCAACTCTCTCCGTGGTGATCTCATCGCTTCATTGGTCTGCCATGCGGTGCTCATCGGCGGGCTGATGGGAGTCTCCATCTCTGTCGCGCCGACGGTTCTGAAGAAGTTACCCAATGAGTCCGCCTCAAACGAGAGCGCTGCGACCGCCAATTCTGCCGAGCCAGCCGCCCCGTCGAGTCCTGAGGAAGCGAAAGCGGTCGCGCTCGCTGCTTCGGACGCAGCGGCGGTCAAGGCGGCTGCAGAGGGCAAGGGCGAGGTGGTGCCGGAGCCAGTTCGCAGCGCTGAAGAAACGGGCAAGGCGCTGCTCGGCCTGGAAGCCAAAGAGAGCGTCACCGCAGCGGTGCCATCCGGTGTGCCAGAGTCGGTGAAAACCGAGATCTCAGCCGCCTTGGATCGTGCGATGTCGGAAGCCATGGCAAAATCGAAGTCAGACGGCAAACTGCCCACTCGCTCGGAGCTTGAACTGGCGTCGGCGGAGAGTGTGATTGGCCAGTTGCGAAGCGAGGTGAATGAGGACTTTGGCGCAGCGGCGGCGGCAGCGTATCCGCGGCGCGCTTTTGACTCGGCGCTCAAGCAGCTAGAGACTGCGGCGGCGGCGAATCTTGGCCCCAAAGAGCGTGAGCTTTTAGAAAACGAAGGCAAGGCCTTGGCAGGTGGCGATGCCGCGCAAGCTCCGCAGCGTGCGGCCGATCTCGCGATCCGAAGCGGCGAGGGTTTCCGCAAAACGCTCGACGCGGAAGCACGGCGTGTTTTGGGCGAAGCGGCCCCGTCCGGAATCGCCGACACCGCCGAGGAGATGGTCCGCAAGAAACTTGAGGAAAAAGGCGTCGCCGCAGACCCGGCCGCGATCGCGAAACTGCGTGAGAACTTGAGCCAGGGCGTGGCGGCAAACGCAGCCGGACGCGCTTTCAATGCCGGTGCTGCCTGGAAACCGTCCGCCGAACTGGTTTTACCCGGAACCAAAAAGAAAAACGACGATGCGGCGCTTGCGGCGAAAGCGGGTGAAGTCGCGACGAAACAAGACGAGCTGATCCGCTCCACCTTGCCCGGATTAGCCTCCGAGGCCGGAAAGTCCGCAAAATGGAACGGACATTTTGACGTGAGCAAGGAGACCGAATCGAAGATCGATACGCTGAAACGTTTGGAGACACACGTCGCCAACATCAAAGCCGGACGCGGTGGAGCGGCCGAAGCCAGTCTCGCTTCCTCGCTTACTTCGCTGCTCGGCTCCGGTCCGGGATCTGGCCCGGGATCTGCCGTGAACGAATCAGATCTCGACTTCGATAGCTCTGGAAAATGGGGTGGCTCAGGTCGCAATTTCAAAGAAGCCGAATACCAAAAACTCCTCGCACGCCTCGAAGGCCGTCCGGTAAATGCCGGCTCTGAGCCAGATTTGCAGCGCGTCGCCGGAGATCCAGTGAATGCCGGCGGCGCACGGGCCGGAATCCTTGCTCCCGCTCGTATTGTCACTCTCGCTGCGTCAGTGACCGAATCCGCCCCCGTTGAGACGCCCGCCGCCATTCCGCCGCCGCCTTTCCCGAGCGCCTCGAATACCGCGGCGTTTTACGCCACCAAACGTCCCACCATCGACGGCGATCTTTCGGAGTGGAATCTCCAATTACCCCACGCGCCAGTCCGTCTGCTGACGAACAATACGACCCTGGCGAGCGGACCCGATGTCTATTTGCAATGGCGCGGCGAGGGACTTTATTTCGCCTATCGCCTCGCAGACACCGGCGGCATTCAGGCCAGCTCCGGCGCGCCCTACCACGGTGATATGGCGGAACTCTTTGTCGATAGCACCAACAGCCGTGCACCGAAGATGAGGGACAGCAACAGCGCCCACCAATACTTTTTCATGCCATTCGGTTATAAAGGCGACTCCACCGCGACTTTCCAGCGCGCGCGCGCCGGAGCCGCTAGCCCTAAGGGGCTGGACCTCGCTGCACTCAACCGCATGCGGACGATCAGTTTTTGCGCTGCCAAGGAGGAATCGGGCGGCTACGCGGTCGAGGGATTTCTCGGCATCGAGGCTTTGCAGCGCAGACTCGCCCCCGGCATCTACCTCGGGTTCGATATCTCGATCAGTCCCGACTTTGACTTCAATCGGCAAATGCAGTGGGCCGCCGCAAAATCCCTCGGAAATTGGGATCGTCCAAGCACGTGGGGCGACCTACTCCTCGTCGGCACGACGGCGCGAACGCTCTTTTTAAGAACCAACGGCGAGATCGCCACCACCGCCGCCGCTGGCGAGACGCTCATCGTGCAGGTTGATGACGCGGACATGAATCTCGACGCCGGCGCACGCGAGGCGGTCGCGGTGAAAGTCGGACTCGCCGATGGTTCCGGCTCACAGGTATTACTGCTCAATGAAACCGGCGCGGATACTGGTGTTTTCCAAGGCCCTTGCGCTCTCATCGGCCCGGGTGCGGCGGTGACAGCAGGTTCCGTCGCAGTTAGCGGAGGGCAAGCCGTGCAGCTCAACTACATCGACGCGGTGACCGGAGCAGGTCAACGCAACCATCCCGTCGCCAAGCAACTCAATGTCGGCTGGCCAGTCCTCCGCCTGCTAGTCCGCGCAAAGCGCTAAATCTTCTCTATTCTCCTAAAATACATATATGACTCCTGAATCCCTACATCAAATCCTCGGCCCCTTCATGTGGCCCCTTTGGACATGTTCATTTGTGCTCATCGCACTCATCATCAATCGTGCGCGTGCGCTGAAGCGATCTCGCATCATCGACGCTTCGCTCAGCACTCGGGTGCGGGATCGGGTGGCGAAACTCGACTTTGCCGGAGCCGAAGCTGAAGCCCAGAAGTCGTCCACCTTGATTGGTCGCGCTTGGGCGGACGGTCTGCGTGAGTTTCAGGCGGGTGGCCTCTCGATTAGCGAGGCTTTGAGCAACTCCAGCGGCATCGCGCTCCGTCCGCTCAAGCGCAATCTGAACCACATCGCGACGATTGGCGTCATCGCACCGATGATCGGCCTGATCGGAACGGTGGTCGGCATGATCATCACTTTTGCCACCCTTGCCCGGACCGGTGGCGTGGATAAAACGGAACTCGCAAGTGGTCTCGCTTTTGCTCTCTACAAGACCGCAGGCGGCTTGATCGTGGCGATTCCCGCCATCGTGGCCGGTCGTATTTTCCAAGGAAAAATCGCTACCTACGCTGCCGAGACAGAATCTGCGATTCAAGACGTCCACTATGCGAATGTCCACGCCCGTGCGCAGGAGGAGATGAAAAAATGAGGCCACTTATTGATGATCATGATAGCGAAGAACTCGACGACCGCACCGATCTCGTGCCGCTCATCGACTGTATCTTTCTCGTCCTGCTTTTTTACGTCGTCGTCTCCACTTTTTCCGAGGAGTCGGCTTTCCCGTTGCAACTACCGCGGGTCTCCGAATCGCAGCAGTCGAGCCAAGTCGCGAATGCAAAAGAACTCGTCACCATCTCAGTGGCGGCCGATGGCGCTTATGCGTTGGACAAGGACCGTGTGCCACCACTGGAGCTGGGCCGCGTGTTACGCGAACGAATCGCCACCGCAAAACCACGGACGCTGATTATCCGTGGCGACCGACTCGCACCGTATGAAAAAATCGCCGCCGCACTGGAGATCGTGCAGTCACTGGACATCGAAGAAGTCTCTCTCGTTGTCGAAAAAGCCCAGTAGCCCTCGCGTTCTAAAACGATTGATCCCGCCTTCCATCTGCGCCCTAATTTTCAATACACAACTATGCAATCCAAACTAATCGCAACCTGTCTCGCGCTCGCCCTGTGCCTGCAACCCACCTTGGCACAAGAACCAACTCCCGCGCCTCCCGCGTCGGCTCCAACAGCCGTCACTCCGGCAGCGACTGACGCCCCACCCGACGCCCCGCCAGCGGTCGCCACTCCGCCCGCACCCGCTGCCCCGGAAGTGGTTTCCGGTGGTTGGCTGGAGATGATCAAAAAAGGCGGCACCGTCGGTTATGTCCAGCTTGGCCTCTCGATTTTCGGCATGATGTTTGCCATTGAGCGATTCCTCCATTTACGCCGCAAATACATCACTCCGGTGGGGCTAACGAAGAAAGCCATCAAGCTATGGAATGAAGGAAAATTTTCCGAACTGGAAGCCATTGGTGAGCGCGAACCCAGCACGCTTGGGAGAGTGATTTCATTCATCGTCCGGCATCGGGAGGAACCGATGGCCGAGGTTTCGATCATGGCCGGCGACATCGTCTCACAAGAACTCAAGCTCCACGGCCAGCGGGCTTATCCGTTAGGCGTCATCGCCACGATCGAACCGCTGCTCGGACTGCTCGGCATGATTGTGGGCATGATTCATACCTTTGAGATCGTCGCCGTCGCCGGCGCGCTCGGTGATCCATCACAACTCGCCACCGGTATTTCCGAAGCGCTGGTCACGACCGGCCTTGGTCTGGCAATCGCCATTCCGTTTCTCATCATGCATCACTTTTTCAAAAACCGCATCGGCTTCTTCAGCGCGGCGCTGGAGAAAGACGTGACCAATCTGCTGAGCGAATGGTTCTTCAATAAGAGCAAAGGAGGAACCGATGCGCGTTAAACAAGAAGAAGAGGAGCCGTTCGAAATTCCGTTGATCCCGATGATCGACTGCATGCTCGTGCTCATCATCTATTTCCTCGTCTCCACCACGATGAAAAAGATGGAAAAGGAGCTGCCCATCGAGCTGCCGGATTCCGGCGCGGCGGTGCAAAAAGAAGAGCTTCCGCAAATGGTTATCCTCGGTCTCGACAAGGCCGGGAACAAATACTTCAACGCCCTGCCTGTGACGACGGAAGTGTTTCACCAGAAGATCGAAGAAATCGCCAAAACCCAGCCGAAAGCCCGCATCCGGATCGATGCCGATAAAGACTCACGCTACGAAGACGTGATCGAGTTGGTTTCTCTCTGCCAATTCCAGGGCCTCACGGCGATCGGTCTCCACACCCGCCGGGAAGCTCCAGCCAAAAAGCCTTAGACATCCAATCACAATGAACCCACGTCTGCTCTCAGTGATCCTCGGTGGCTGCCTGTTGTTATCTGCAACAGGTATATCTGCTGAGGAAGTAAAGTCGCTACCTCAGATCGGAGTCGTGAAAACCTGGGGCGAGTTGCTGGCACAAAAGCCAGTGACTCTACAATTCGTAGAGAAAAATGCCGCAAACCAAGATTCCTCCGCTAAAACCGAAAAGCCTCTAACGTTCCGGCTGGGCATTGATCGAACGGCATCGAAGAAAAACGGAGGCGTGCTGCTTTACTGCTTCGCCCAAGGCGACGTCGCTCAGATCGACCAGCAAACCGAGCTATCAGACCCTTTGATCGGGCCTTTTTTGATCGATGTCCGCGGATCACATGAGGGTGAGCTTCGGCAACTTATATGCATGGCCACAGATCGCTTTATGCCAAGCCAACCGAACGCGCTTTTCCTGAAGCCGCTTCCGTTGAAGAACGAGGGAACCTACGTCATCACCTTGCGCCAGGCCTTGGGAGGCGAAAAGTTTCGTGATGTCGCCTCGGTCAAAGTTCTCGTTACTCCAGATCTGGAGGTTTCGTGGTCGCCTTGGATGTCTCCCACAGAGGCCCTCAAAGTAGTGGAGTCGATGGAGTCGGCCGACTGTATCGTGGAAGAAGTGACCAACCCCTCCGGTGTAATCGCCCTGCCGAAATGGGATGGCGGCGAGCCGATTTTCTTCAGCGAACTTCCCGCAGAGGATCGCCTTCTCCCAGAATGGATCGCAGCGAAACCCGACGCGGGCGTTGAACTGGAACTGAAAGGTAACAAACTGATCGTCAAACTGGATGAGGACATTCAAACCGGTTCTCCTAAAGATTTTTTCCTGACCCGCTGGTGGGTTAATGATAAGCCTTTTACGCCCGAACCCGGACCTGAACTTATGAGTGCGGCTGCAGCGCAGATGAAAGAAGTGAGGAAAGTGGAATTCCGGATGGAATTCCATCCCGAGCATTTGGGAGTAAAGGAAGGCGACACCGTGGGCCTGCAGCTTCTTTTTTGTCCGCATGGCTGGGAACGGGTAGTCTTGGGGTGCGTCATGGAGTGCAAACAGACCGCCATGGTTTCAAGGCTCGTAGAGGTCGCGCAGGACTTAGCCTCCAAGCCCATCGCCCGCATGTCCAACCGCATCAACTTTGTCTATTCTGGAAATCCTCAATCGCCGGCCAAGACTGATAAACCCTAAACGCCTTCACTCTCATGACCTCAACCGCTCAAGATCCCAACGCCTCCACCGGGTGGAAAATGTTCACCTGGTTTCTCGTTCTCTCGCTCGTCCTCCATCTGGCGTTCGGCACTTGGATGGCCTTGACGCCCAATGCGTCCACGCCAATTCCCGGCAAGCAACAACCCGCCCGCATTATCACCGCCTCTTCCGCGCAGATTCATAAAGTGGTCGAACAGATCCGCGTCCGCCAGGCCGATGAAGTGCGCGACAAGGTGCAGGAACTCCTCGACATGCAAAAGGCGCTCGCCGCCGCCCGGACCGAGAAATTTGAGGAATACCGTCAAGCCGCCGAAGCTCAGGAAGTCGGAGCCTTGGAAAAGGCGCTCGCCGCCGAGCTGCTCGCCCTGCCCGCGCAGGAAAAGGCTGTTGGCGCACAACAGCAAGTGGCTCCGCTCATCCCGCAGGCGATCACCTTGTGGGCGGAAATTTCATCAGGAGCGGACGACGCTTCCCGTAAAGCGGCAAAAGAGAAATATACCGTGTTAAGGAAAGAAATCGGCTCCGTATTCGAGGCTGCCAAACAAGCACAAGTCGAGGCCGACACCGCCGCCGCCGAAGCACTCCGTCAGTTGACCTTTGCCCCCGGCGATGAAGTGACCCCCGCTCGCCAAGCCCAGGAAGCCGCCGTCCAAGCGCAAGCTGCCGCAAATACCGCCCAAGATACCACCGCAAGCACCGTGGACGCGACGAGTGAGATGAACTGGAAATTGGGTGAGTTAGAGCGCGATACCGGGAAGTCTAAGGGCGATGCAAAAAACACTCGCGAACGCGCCAAATCGCTGGAAGAACAACTCACACGCTTGCAGAAAGATCTGGTAGTTCGTGAAAGTCGAGTCACCGAAGCCGCCGCCAAAGCCGAAAAATCCAAGGCAAAAGGAGACCTTGAGCGCGTCGCGAAACTTAAAAAAGAGACGGAGGATTCCCAATCGAAAATCACCGCGAAAATCGCCGAGTTGGGAACTCAACAAGCCAAAATTGAACCTGTCCAAAAGATCGCTGACGAGAAGACCGCCATTTTCGAAAAAGCACGTCAGGAAATCGCCGCGCAACTGGCTCGTGGAGGAGATGCCCAAGCCACTGCGAGCGTCGCCCAGAGCGGCGGCGTCGAGAGCCAGAAAAAAGCGATCACCATTCTTCAGGCGCTGCTCGCCGCGAATGCCGCAAAACCCGCAGAATCGGGCGACAAGGCGGACGAAGCCAGCCCAGCCGCCGCCCAAGCCGATGCTCCTGGCGCGGCCGCTATTGCCAGCACCGATCTCGCCTCCAAGAACTTTGGCGAGCTCTACGAAATCGCGGTAAACGCCGAGAAATCCGCCACCGCCGATTACCGCGACATCCGCGCCGCCACGGTCGCCGTGCTGACGAAAAAAACTCTCGATGAAGCCAGCCGCGTGACCGATCTCGTCCAGCCCACCCGCGCCAGCGTGGAGTCCTCGCTTTTCTCCAAAGACATCGGCACCGCCCAAGACGCATCTTCACACACCAAAGCCGTGCGCGATGCCCTGGGTGAACTCGAGTCCATGCTCTCGCTCTCCCGCAAAATGTTCGATACCACGATCAATAGCAGTTCCTCTAGCTCCGGCAGCAGCGAGGGCGTCAGTGTTTCACTGGCCGATTCCAATGCGAAATCCGAGCAACTCGCCGCCCTCGAAGCAGAGGCGAAAAACGACGACACCGCGCAAGCGAAGGATCTAACCGAGCTGATGAAAAGCGGTGGCAAGCCCGGCAGTGACAAGCCGGGAAGCGATAAGCCCAGTGGCGGCACTGCCTCCGGCCCGTCCCGTCCAGCCGGGTCCCGCCCGGGCAGCTCTGGCAGAGGGCCGGTTTCCTCCCCGAATACCATCTGGCCGCTGGCCAAGGGCGGCACGAACTCCGTGCCCGGCCGCAAAGTGCTCTCCGGTGGCGGCTCCGCAGACTGGATGTTTCTCGATAGCTGGTACATTATCGGCCCTTTCCCGAACCCCGCCCGCCGCAATATCACCACCGCCTTCCCGCCGGAAAGCGTGATCGATCTCGATGCCACTTATGCCGGTGAAGATGGCAAATCTCTGCGTTGGCGCTTTGTCCAATCGCCCGAGGCCATGGTCGCGCCCAAGCAACCTGGCGACAAGGAACAGGCGATCTATTACGCCTACACCGAGCTTTGGATGGATCAGGAAATGGACGCATGGCTCGCCCTCGCCAGTGACGACTTCGGAAAAGTCTGGCTGAACGATATGCCGGTCTGGAAAAGCGGTACCGTCGCCAAGCCCTGGGTGGTGGACGAAGCCTTCCGCAAAGTCCATTTCCAAAAAGGCATCAACCGCGTGCTGTTCCGCGTCGAGAATTGTTACCGCGATGTCGCCTTTTCTGTCGTCGTCAGCACGCGAAAAACCGAGGTCTCTGCGCCATAAAACCCTGAAGACTCATTTCCGTCTTTTCCAATGAAAAACTCCATCCATCTCCTCGTTTTTTCCCTCATTACTGCGGCCTCGCTCCACGCCGATAACATCGTCTTCCCACCGGAATCCGGCGTCATCAACGTGAAGTCCCAATATGGTGCCAAAGGCGACGGCAGTACCGACGACACCGCCGCCATCCAGAGGGCCATCGACGAAACCAAGGGCAAGCCCAGCACGCTCTATTTCCCCGACGGAACCTATCTGCTATGTGACCGCGTCGGCATGGTCGGCGGCAAAGACCGCTTCGTCGTTTTTCAGGGCCAGAGCGAGATGGGCACCATCCTTAAATTAAAGGACAACTGCCCCGGCTTCCAGGACGCCGCCAAACCAAAGGAGGTCTTTTCAATGCATAACGGCCAAAGCACTGGCGACTGTATGCGCGGCTATTTTAACGACATGACGGTGGATACCGGCAAGGGCAACCCCGGTGCCTCTGGCCTCCGCTATTTCACCAACAACACGGGCGGTGTGCGGAATGTCACGATTAAGAGTTCCGGTCCCAAATTGATCGGCGGCATCGGACTCGACCTCACCCAAAGCCAGAACGGCCCCGGCGTCATCAAGAACGTCACCGTCATCGGGTTCGATACCGGCATCGCGCTGGACAACGCTTTCGCCATGGCCTTTGAACACATCCGTTTGGCAAATCAAAACAAGCTCGGCTTCGTCTGCACCCAACGCGTCGCCATGCGTGACCTCATCAGCAACAACCGCGTCCCCGCCGTCAACGCCGTCAATGTGAGCACCGGTTACGCCACCCTCGCGCTGGTCGATTCCGAGCTCAAGGGCGGCTCTCCCACCGAGGCGGCGATCCTCAAATCCGGCGGCCTCTATCTGCGCAACGTGAAGCAGTCCGGTTACGGCGCCACGGTCAAAGACGGTAAAGGCGAGATGCTTCTGGATAAACCCGCCGTCGTCGAATGGGTGCAAAAAGAGATCGGCGCTTTCGGTGCCAAAAAGGGCGAAGGCATCATGCTGCCCGTCAAAGAAACCACCGTCTGCTTTCCGCCAGGTGAAAGCGTCAAGATTGACGGACCGATCCGCGTGACGGGCAGCGTGAGCCGCATCGGCGGCATGGAAAGCCTCGTGGACGTATTCGATCCCAGCGGAGTTTTTGAGAAGGGCAAACCCGTCTTCACTTTCGAGAATCTCACCGGACCCGCCATCGTCGTAGAGCGTTTTTTCAAGCTGGGCGGCTGGAAGGGCAAGCGGTTCATGCACATGTTTGAAAACAAAACCTCCAAGCCCCTCATCTTGCGGAATCTCGACATCAACACCACCCTTCGCATCCCCGGCGGTGGCGGCGAGATTTACCTCGAAGATGTCGGCGGCACGCCGCTCAAAGTAGCCAAAGGCGAAAAGGCCTGGCTGCGTCAATACAACCCGGAATCCTCCAACGTCGAGATGCTCCAAGTGGACGGCGGAACCGCGTGGTGGCTAGGCCTTAAAACCGAAGGCCGCGCAACGCACGTCGTCGCGACCAACGTGGCCAAAGTCGAGGTGCTCGGCGGCACCTCCTACCAATCATGGAGCGGCCAAAAGCTCGATCCCCCGATGTTTAAATCCGTCAACTCCGATGTGTTTTTCTCGATTGGTTTTTACGAAACGGATGGAGCACGAGCCTTCAGCGTAGTGGCGGAGCAGACCAACGCAGGCAAATCCGAAACGCTCACGAAAGACAAACTCGTCGGAAACTTCCGCACGTATTCAAACTGAGGGGCAACTACGACCCGTTCGATAACTAACAACGCGGATTTCCCTCATCCAAGTGGACTACCAAACCTTCAAACTCATCCCAAAACTCAGCGCCGCGTTTTACCGCTCAGTGATTCAAGATTTTTAAACTGCCCATCTACCATATGAACTACCTACGCCACCTCGTCTCCGCCCTTGCACTCACCGCAAGCCTCAATCTCCAAGCCGGTGAACGCCCACTCCCACCTGACGCCGACTACGTCCGAGTCTCGCCCGACGGCCACCTCGAACTCAACAGCCAGCGCGTTCGCTACTGGGGCGCGGTGACCAACCACCTCGCCTACAACGGCGCGGAGACCAAGCTTCTCCCCACCGATACCGCCGAACAGCGCGCGGATAAAATCCAGCGTCAGCGTGCCGCCACCGATAAGTTCGCCCAGCGCCTCGCCGACATGGGCTTCAACCTCGTGCGCACTTGGGACGGGCTCGACTTCACCCAGCCCTACACCGCCGGGGATGGCTCGCCTCAAGACTGCTTCGCCTACGCGATGCACGCCCTCGACCAGAAAGGCATCAAAGTCTGGTTCGCCACTATCGGCAACCGCGTCGGCAACGTCACCGCTGAAGACGTCGCTATCCTCGACGATCCCGCCACCGCCGCCGAATGGCAGGCCGCCGTCACCCAGATCACCAAGGAAGACGGCAAACCCCGCAAGATCAGCCACATCCACTTCGATGTCTGGGATGCCCGCACCCGCGCCCTGCGCACCAAAAGCATCCGGGAAACCGCCGACTTCCCCAACCACTACAAAGGCGGCCTCCGCATCGCCGACGATCCGCAAGTCGTCGTCTGGGAACTCACCAACGAGGAGTGGTGGTTCACCGCAATGATCAACGGTCGCTGGCAGAGTCTGCCGAAGTTTTTCCGCGATGGCCTCCAAGCCCGCTGGCAGGCCTTCCTCGTCAAAAAATACGGCACCGAAGCCAATCTCGTCAAAGCCTGGCAGTTCCTCATGCCCGGCGAATCGCTCGACAAAGCCACCATCTCCATCGCCCCGCTCGCCAACAAAATCAGCTCCGTGGTGATGAACGACGTGAACCCTGCCGCCCTCGCCGCGCTCACCGCCAACTCGGACGGCCTCACCCGCGACCAATTCACCCGCCAACGCGGTGCCGATGTGAACGAGTTTTTCCTCGGCATGATCGTCGCCCACAAGCTCGCCGAGCGCGACACCTTCAAGACCATGGGCAAGAGCTCCCGCCTCTCCCCGTTGGTGTTCGACACCGGCGACGGCTTCCGCATCCAGACGGTTTACCTACAACAACAGGCCGACGCCGTCACCATGTGTACCTACCTCGACGGCTACGCCAAAGACCGCCAAGAGCCCCGTTTCCCGTGGTATAGCTACCTCGACGAAGCTCCCCGCATGGCCCACGACGTGCCTTGGGCGGAGATCGGCCGTGTTCCGGGCAAGCCGTTTTTCCTCTACGAGACCCAGGCGATGAACCCGTCGAAATACCGCGCCGAGTTTCCCTACCGCCTGCTCGCCCTCGGTGCCATTCAGGACTGGGACATCATCAACTGGCACTGCTATCCCCGCCCTTTACTCGCCGAGGAAGATCGCCCCTACGACAAGGCCATGGAGCTCGCCCACGGTGGTTTCCAAGCGGAGGGTTTTCACTTCCGTTTCGACGAAGTGCAAAGCGCTGCCATGCGCACCGCCGCCACGATGTTCCGCAACGGCTCCTTCAAGCCCGTGGAAAAACCCACCACCGTCACCTTCGGCAGTCGCAGCCTCTACGATCCCGCCAGCATGGACTACGGCAAATCCTTCGGCGAAATGTGCGAGAAAATCGCCTCCACCACCTTCCGTTACGGACTTTACATGAAGGTGGACCCCACCCGCACCGACGACCTGATCGAAGGCCCCACCGTAATCCCCCGCGTTCACGAGGCCAACCCCATGCGCCCCACCAGCGAGATCGCTTTTGACTGGCATCGCAGCCACCTCGTGATGGACGCACCCAGCGCGGTTTCCTACACTGGCTTCTATGCCCAACACGGCGGCCCCGTGCGTTTCGCCAACGGCATCACCCTCGACAACGTGACCATCGCCAACCCCGAGGGCATGGTTTATCCCGTCGGCGAGAATGAGAAATTCATCGCCTTCGGTGCCGTCGCGCAAGATGGTCTGCCGCTGGAAAAGTCCCGCAAGATCCTCGTCTCGCTCGTCAGCACGAGTTTCAACAGCGGCTACCAAATCAACGAAGAGAGCGTCGCCACCGCCAAAGACGCCAAGGAGATTTACCGCGGCATGGTCACCGGCAAGGCCCCGGTCCTCGTCGCCCGCGTCGGCGCGACGCTTACGGCACCGCAGTTCACCGGCATGAAATACCGCCTGCTCGACTGGCACATGCAACCCATCGGCGAAGGCGTGGTGAAAGACGGAATCTTGCCAATCCCCGCTAACCAACCGATCTTCAGCATCGAACTCACCCGCTAACTGATGGAAAAACCCACTCAGTCACTCCTAGCCGTTCTGCTAACCTCCTTGTCCCTCATTTCCTCCCTTGCGGCGGAAATTAAAACGACGCTCGACCCGCAAGACTGCCCTTACCTATTGGCTCCGGATTCATCCAAATATAGTCAGGCGACGGCCGGTTCACCCAACTACGACGATGCCAAGCTCTGGCCGCTGGCATCCGGCACCAAATCCCGCCACGCCAAGCAGGTCTGGCCAAAGACCCGCCTCTGGGTCTGGGCCAATCCCGGGAAATCCATGCGAGCAGAAGACAAGCCGCTGAATCCCGAGAACTGGCTGGAAAACGGAAAGCCCGCCACGACGCCTTGCGATGCAGACACCGACTTTGAATTTCCTGATGCGCCAAAGGGCCAGCGCTACGATGTCAATTTGGGCGGCAATAAGAGCAAAGTCACTTGGCGTCGGCATCTAACTGTGGGCAGCGGCGCGGTGGTTATGTGGCTTCACGGAGCGCGGGGGAATACGTGGGTTAAAAAAGGCGGACATCTCGGCGTACTCTCCTGGATCGGCGGTGATAAGCAGATTTTCCTGCGCATCGACAACCCGACGTCAACCTGGATGGTGGACCACCTCTACTGCCAGATGGAACCGGCCGGATCGGTCGAAATCATCGGGCCACTCTCGATGGATGACAGCTATCACTTCGCCGGTGGCACCACGATTCTGGCCGAGGGCAGTTCCCTAACGCCGCAGTCGCGCTCGACTCTGAACGTGGCGGAGAAAGCGGGCTTTGTCATGTTGTCGGGCTCGCGCTACAACAAACAGGGCAACCAGAATTTCGGCTGCGATTTGATCGTTCACGGCAATTTTTCCGCCGGCCTGCCGGAGCGTCCTCTCGCCAGCGATTGCACGCTGGGTTTGAGTTGGAAAGCCAAGCGGCGGTTTCTGGATGGCAAGGCAGATACCTACCGGGCCGAGCGTCAGGACGATGTCGCCTTACTTGTCATGCCCGAAGCCACGTTTTCTATCTACAGCGCCGACCCGGCCAAGGCTCGCCTCGTGATGAGTTGGAACGGCATGGAAGCCAGCGCGGAATCCTCCAAAGGCGGTGATGCGGCGAAGGAAAACTACCTCAAGCTCAAGGAGGTGAAGGAGACCTTCATCGAGATGTATCTGTTGGGGAAACTGAACATCAACGGCCTCCACATGGACTGGATCAATACCGGCGGCATCATTGTGAACGATCTTTCCGTGACCAAGGAATGGAAGAACGTGAGCTTCGGCACGAACAACGCCGTGAAGGAACCGGTCAAGCTGCTCAAGAAATGGGATGGCAAGACAACCTATATGTTCACCACCGGAGATTTCTGAGTCCTGCCGAACCACAGTTTCTCCAATTTATCTATCAAACCTACCATGACGAAAACCTGCTGCATTTTCCTTTCGTTCTGCTGGGCGTTTTTCCTCGCTGGAAACGCCCATGCGCTGGTGAATCCAAGCCTGCAACCTGGGGATCTCTTTGAGCGGCACACGCTCGTGGTGGTCTTCAGGATCGTAAATATCGACGACGCGAAAAAGACCGTCACTCTCACCGCCGAGAAGGTCTTGAAGGGTGAATTCGCACCGAAGCAGGTCACTCTCACCGCAGTGGGTGATGAGATGCTCACGGCCTTTAATTCCGTGCTGCACAAGGGCTCCGCCCTCACCGCGTTTGTCGGCAAGCCGCGCAAACCGCTCTCGTTCGATTTCTACTGCGGGGGCGAGGGCCGTTGGCAGGGCGGCGAGATTGCCTCTGCCGAGGATCTGAGCCAGTGGAACTGGACCCGGGACTACAATGCACACGAGCTTTTCGGCACCTTCAACGGCCATACGGACCAGCTTGCCGAGATGATGGAAGACCAGGCCGCAGGGCGCGGATTTTTCCCGGCGCAGGTGTTCGATCAATTCAAGGCGGACCAGTTGATCGGCAAGTTCGATCAACCCGTGCATGGCGTGGCGCTCTACGACTTCGATGGCGACGGCCTGCTCGATATCTACGCATGCAGCGCGGTGGGCGACCGGTTTTATGCGCAGAGCACACCGTTGGTTTTCACGGATCGCACCAAGGAAATGGGCCTCGCGGGAAATGCCAGCACCAGCGTGAACGCAGCCGATTGCGATGGCGATGGACGCGCCGATTTGCTTCTCGACGGGGTGATCTGGAAACAAGGCGAGAACAAGGGTTTCACCAAATCCGATCTCCTACCTGCGTCCGCCAATGCCAAAGTCCTCAGCTCGGCCTTCGCCGATGTGAACGGGGATGGTTATCCTGATGTGCTGGTTTCCCATCAGGCAGGCGGGCTCACCTATTACGCCAATCCGGGCGCAAAAAGCGGCCCCTTTGCCGATCTAACGAAGGCATCCGGCTTGGATAAACCCGAGTGCGGTGCGGGCGGCACGGCCTGGTTGATGGTCGGCGATTGGAAAGGCGACGGACGCCTCGCGCTCTTCTATTCCAGCGGCGGCGGCTTCCTGCTCGTGCAAAACCAAGCCGGCGAATTCGCGCCATCGGGCGACGAGATGGGCTACGATTTCAATGCGGGCGGCGCACCGTCCGGCCTCACCGGCGCAGGCTGCTTTGCCTCAGTCTGGAAAAACGGTCGCCAGGACCTGCTTTTTCCTCGCGACACCGGCATGGCGTTGCTCGTCAAAACCGATGGCGAAGTGCTCGACGGTGCCACCCACGGCAACGAATTGCAGCTCACCGCCACCGACCAGCTTCCACTCATTGCCGAGGACTTGAATGCCGATGGCAATGTGGACATCTACGTCGGTAGCCGCAGCGGCAAGTCTAACATCTATTATCTCAACCGCGGCTACGGCAGCTTCATGTCGCCCACTCGCTACAAGCCGACGATTTTTTCCGGCACGGCGCATGGCCTCGGCGCTTGGGGTCTGGCTGCCGGCGATGTGAACGGCGACGGTGCCAACGACATTCTGATCGGTGCCCCTAACGGCAATCTTACCTTGATCGTGAACGACACGCTCAGCCTGCGTGCGCCGACCGAGCACCCGATTTCGCAGCAGAAAAAACTGGAGCAAACCTGCATCGTCTCCGTCCACGTCACCGGCAAGATCGGCGTTCTCGGGGCCACCGTCACACTGGCCGACGCCAAGGGGCGCATCGTTGGCCGCCGCGACATCGGCTCGAACATCGCCACCGGCAACCGTAGCCCGGATACCGTGAACCTTGCGGTGCGGGAACCCGGCGCATACACGCTCAAAGTCCGCTATTCCGACGGCACAACCCGCACCTGGCCGGTCGAGGTCGGCAAGGAAAAACGCACCGCGATCACCGCCTCGGCGACCGACAAACCTTGATCCCCGGTGACATTGCACCTTTTATGAATCCAGAACTGCCGCGTCCGAATCCATTCACACGTATCCAACTCTAACAAATAAAGATGAACCAAGTAAACTTAAACCCATCATTTGTGAACAACTGTAGCGCCCTTAGCTTGATAAAACACAAAGTCCTGAAGTCCTCGGCATTCCTTTTGACGGTCGGATATCTGGCCGGCGCGGCTTTGGTCGGAACCGCAAGCGGGGCGGACGAGGCAACGGCTGACAAGCCCCGCTTTGAGGACAAGAGTCTTTGGCCCGAGGACGTGCAGAAGACTGCGTATTTCAAGGAGGCCTGGCCCAAAGCACCGCTGTATATTTGGTCCACCACCAGCAAGGATGGAAAGGAAACCGATCCGAAAGATCCAGCCAACTGGACGGTGGACGGCAAGCCGGCCACTGCCGCCCCTGGCGGGCTGGACGACGTGATATTTCCAGTAGGTTCGGTCACGCGCCTGAAAGAGACTGTCAGCCTATCTGTCCGAAACATCACGGTGGAAAAAGGAGTGCGCGTGGTAAAGCCAATACGAATCAAGCCCATGGGCAATGTTTGGATCAAGGCAGGTGGTTCTGTGGAAGAAATGGGGTCCTTCACAGGGGTGAAAAACGTGTTCCTCCGCAACGACAACCGGGACTTTGCCCAAGGGAAGTCGGGAATCGCTAACAAAATCGTTTTCAACAAACCCATCGGCAGTTCGATCGAAATCATCGGCACGGTGCAGGCCTGGGATGAAATGGGCTTTTTCTGTGGCACAGTGGTGGTCGGTCCCGACGCCGCCCTTGTGCCTGGCAACCGCTCGGTTCAGCCGATTTTTCCTGATGCCCAATTGGTGCTGATGTCCGGCGCGTCCTACCACAAACGGGGCAACCAGCCTTATGATAACGACCTCGTGGTGAGCGGGCGATTTCTAGCAGGAACTCCGGAGCGCCCGCTGACCCGCGATTGCACTCTGGGCCTGAGCTTCAAGACCAAAGGCGAAACGGGAGTGTTCCAACAAGGGTTGGATATCGGCAGCCCGGGCGGCAAGAATGATTTCGGAATGGTTGTGAATCCCAAAGGTGAGTTTTCTGTGACCAGCGCCGATCCTAAAAAAGCCCGCTTGGTCGTCACATGGAACGGACTGAGCAGTTCCCAGCACAAGGATCCGCACAAGCCTGATCCCACCAGCCGTTTGGTGGATCTCGTGCTTCAGGGCAAGGTCGTGCTCAACGGGGTTTGTTTCGACCATATTCGCACGGGCGGCATCCTCATCGCCGATCCATCCATCGCAAAACAGGGCGGAATTTCTTTCGGCGAACACAATGAAGGGAAACCTGCTGACCTGTTCAAAACTTTGGAAAAACCGATCGAGGCGAAGCTGTCATTCAGCAGTGCCTCGATGCCCGTACCCGCGTCCCAAGGGGGCGGAAAGGGAGACGTGCCCGGCGAAAATAAATGATGGCTGCTGAATCCAACCACCACATCGATGAAAAAATTTCTCTTACTTCTGTTTTGCGCCAATTTCCCAATGGTGGCATTCGCCTTGGTGAATCCATCGCTGCAACCTAACGACTTCTTTGACCGCCATAAGATGGTGGTGACGCTGCGGGTGGCGGCGGTGGATGTTAATGCCAAACAGGCGCGTTTAGAAGTCGTCGAAGTCATCAAAGGCACGATGGCGGCGAAAGAAATACACGTCGCTCTCTCCGGCCCTGCGGCGGAGGCGGCGGCTGACGAGCTGCTGGTGGAGGACGGCACCGTGGTCGCCTACGTTGGCAAGACCCGGAAGGGCCAGGAAGACGCCGTGCTGTTTTATGCCGGCAGCGGACGCTGGCAGGCGGGCCGATTGGAAAAGGCGGGCGATCCTTCCCGTTGGATATGGGATCAGGATATGAAGCTGGAATTGTTCGGCACCTTTAACGGGATGCCCGAGCGTTTGGCGGAGATGATGGCCGATGCCCGCGACGGGCGTTACTTTTTCCCCTCCACTCCCTTTGCCGCCTTTCCGAAAGCATTGGAACTCGGGAAGCTACCGGGGCCTGCCATGGGCGTTGCCCTTTACGATCTCGACGGCAATGGTCGGCCGGATGTGGTGGCCTGCTCGCTCAAAGGAGACCGGGTCTGGCTGCAAACCGCCCCGCTCGTTTTTACGGATCGCACCAAGGAAATGGGCCTGGACGGAAGCGCCAGCCCGAGTGTGGCCATTGGCGACCTGAATGGCGATGGCCTGCCGGACCTGCTGCTCGGCACCCAAGCTTGGCTGGGCAAGGGGGCAGCGAAAGAACGTACGTTCGCCAAGGCGGATCTTTTGCCCGCCGCAGCGAAGGACGCTCTGAAATGCGCGACCCTGTCCGATATCAACGGCGATGGCTGGCCTGAAGTGGTTGTCTCACGACTAGGCAAGGGACTGGCGGTTTACCTGAATCCCGGGGCCAAAGGCGGACCCTTTGCCGAAGCGACCGCTGCACTTGGGCTCGATTCCGTCTCTTGCGGAAACAATGGGGACGGATTTTTTGCTCCCGGGGAGTGGAACGGTGATGGCAAGACCGACCTCTTCTACGCGGTAGGCAACGGCCTGATCCTCGTTCAGGGGGCAGACGGACGGTTTGCTCCGATCAACCACGATATTGAACCGGGTTTGGAGAGCGCCGAGGGATTGGGCGGGACCGCGACCTTTGCCCCTCTCTGGACCCGTGACGGCCGGGACTTGGCTTTCTCAACCGAGGTCGGCGTCCATCTGCTGGTCAATGTGAAGGAACGGGTGCGGGAGCGGACATCTGCGGGAAATGAGATCAATGAAACCAGCGTCAAGCAGTTGGCGTGCATTGCCGAAGATCTCGACGCCGATGGCAACGTCGATCTCTTCGTCGCCAGCCGGGAACAATTTCCCACCAAATTTTTTGCCAACCGTGGATACGGCTCTTTCACCTGCCCGGTCAAATACAAGCCGGGAGTGATCCCAGCCGAAGCGCAGGAATTTGGCGCGTGGGGCCTGGCGGCTGGCGATGCGGATGGCGACGGTGCCAACGATCTACTGCTCGGTGGAGTGGACGGCCGTGTTCTTCTCCTCGTCAACGGCACACTGAATGACAGACCGATGGAGGCGGCCCAGGACGCCAAATCCTGGCAGAAAGTCCTCGCCCGCACGCGCATCCTGAGCGTGACGGTGACGGGTCTCGGAACGGTGGGGGCCGAGGTTGTTTTGACCGAACCCGGCGGCCGAGTTCTTGGACGCCGCCAAGTCGCGGGAAATGTCGCCACCGGATGTCGCAGCCCCGACACGATCAATTTTGCCGTGCGCGAGCCCGGACCGCTCACGCTCGCCGTTCGTTTTTCCGACGGGAAAACAAAGTCGTGGCCGGTGGATCTGGCGATCAAAGAACGACGCCTCACTCTGAATGTCTCCCATGATTGATGTAATTAACCCTTCATCCACGGCTCCCGTCATCGGCATGGCCGGAGCCCTGCTGGAGCCGCGCTACGACTTTACCCCGAACATCACCCTGGAAAATGATTAACTTGATTCCGTTGGATCTGCTGCCTCCTCTCGCCGTCGTGCCCATTTTTGTGAACGCGGGTGCCGCCCTGCTTCCGGCCATCATCGCCGGACTCACCAGTGCGGTGGCGCTGCTCTTTAAGCCCCGCGAAATGCTTTCGCTTTTCAAGCGGAAGCCCCTCGTCCCCGTCATCATCGTGCTCGTTTGCGGCGCATTCTATTTCATCTGGGGTTTGCTCGCAGGTGGGCACCCCGCCAATGCCGCGTCGGCCCGATCAAACACGCCCACAACTCAAGCGACGAGCGTCGGCAGCCAGACCGATTGGGCCAAGGTCGCCCTTGAAATCATCCGCCAGGAGCGGCTCGCCAAAACCTTGGGTGGCACCGCAACGCCACCGCCCGTAACACCCGACAACACCTCCCTCGCGCCCACTCAAAAGTCCCCGATCTACTACCGCCACGACGCCGAACGCAGCGGCTACGCGGGTGGAACTTCACCGGTAAATCTCACGCCGCTATGGGAGCACAACGAGGAGGGAACCATGTATCTCTCCTCGCCGCTCGTCGTGGGGAATCTGGTTTATAGCGCCTCCTGTTACCTTGATCCCCCCGGCAGTTTCGGCAGTATTTTCTGTCTCGATGAGACGACCGGCGAGAAGCGTTGGAGCACCGAAACGAAAGACGGCAAGGCCGACTTCAAAGGTTTCTTCAGCTCACCCGCCCTCACTGCCGACGGCGAAAACCTCGTCATCGGACAGGGCCTGCACCAAGACGCGAACTCCGAACTGGTCTGCCTGAACGCCAAAACCGGCAAGGTCCGCTGGTTGGTCAAAACCCCGCTCCACATCGAGGGTTCGCCCGCGATCGAGGGCGACGTCGTCGTAGCCGGCGCCGGCGCGATCGAAGTCGGCGACGATCATAAACCCAAGGGCGACCCCGCCACGACCGGCAATCCCGGCTACGTTCTGGCGGTGCGCATTTCGGACGGTAAAGAGCTTTGGAAATACCCGCTCAACGATCCCGAAGGCTCGCCCGCAATTGCCGACGGCATCGTTTATATCGGCAGCGGCATGAATGGCTCTGCGGTCGCCGCCTTGCGCATCGCTTCCGACGAAGACCTCAAAGCCAAAAATCTGGAGCGTCTCGTCTGGAAAACACCCACGCCCGATCCCGCGACCGGGGCCGTCACCCTCACCGGCGATCTCGCGCTGGTTGGCGGCGGCAAGGGCGACTTTGTTTTCACCTCGCCCAACCCCCAGGGCTTCGTCATCGCGCTCGAAAAATCCACCGGCAAGATCCGCTGGAAAACCACCCTGCCCGATGCCGTCCTCGGTGCCATCGCTGTGAAGGATGGCCGCGCCATCGTCCCCGTGCGCAACGGTGAGCTGATCGCTCTTGAGGTGAGCACCGGCAAAATCCTCTGGCGTCAGGAAGACCCCGCCAAACGCATCTCCGGCACCGCGCCGATCCTCAGCGGCCCCGCGTTCACCGGCACGCACATCTACGCCAGCAGCCAAAACGGAAACCTCGCCGTCATCGACGCCGCAACCGGCGCGATTTTGCAAAAACTCTATCTCAACGCGAAGGACAAACCCGGCGAGTTGGGCCTCACCTTTTCCTCCCCGTTCGTGGCGAACGGCCGCGTATTCGTCGGCAGCGAGACCGGCGGCCTCCGCGCCTATACCCAAGCAGCCCAATGAACTCCGCCCCTCTTACCCTCGCCTTCGTCGATTGCTCCGATGTCCGCGTCGCGGGCGGCAAAGCGCTCAATCTCGGCAAGCTTCTCAACGCAGGATTTCCCGTGCCAGACGGCTTTGCCGTGACGACCGAGGCCTTCCGCCGCTCGGCCAAAGACGGCTCGCTGGAAATGCCTGACGATGTCGCCCACGCAATCTCCGCCGCCTACCGTGCGTTGGGTTCCCCCGTCGTCGCCGTCCGTTCCTCCGCCACCGCCGAGGACATGGCCGAGGCCTCGATGGCTGGCCAATACGAGACGATCCTCGACGTGAGCGGCGTAGCCGCCGTGCTCGATGCGGTGAAGCGCTGTTGGGCGAGTTTGGACACCCCGCGCACCCGTGCCTACCTCGCGAAAAACAACATCCCGCTCGCCGATGTCGCGATGGCCGTCGCCGTGCAGATTCTCGCGCCGGCTGATGTGGCGGGTGTTCTTTTTACCGCCAATCCTCGTATCGGTTCGCGCACCGAAATGGTGATCGACGCCAGCTACGGCCTCGGCGAATCCGTCGTCTCCGGCATCATCCAGCCCGACACGCTCGTAATCGACCGCGCCACCGGCGAGATCAAGCAGGCCACCATCGGCAGCAAGGAAACCTGGATCAAACCCGGCACCCACGAACCGCTGCCCGTCGAGGAATCCGCCCGCCAAAAATCCTGCCTCAACGCCAGCCAAGTCCGCGATCTGTGGAAGCTGGGCCTCCATGTCATGGCGTATTTCGGCTCCGCCCAGGACATCGAATGGGCCATCGCCGGCGGCAAGGTTTACCTCCTCCAGTCGCGCGCCATCACCACGCTCGAAGAAGCCGAGTCCTATGGCCGCTGCCTGAGCGAAACGCGAGCCCAACTCCGCGCTGCCAAAGTGGACGGCCGTGGCGATTGGGTGCGGCACAATATCTCTGAAACGCTCCCGCACCCGACCCCGCTCACCTGGAGCGTGATCCGTCACTTCATGTCGGGCGACGGTGGTTTCGGCGAGATGTATTCCGCGGTCGGATTCGATCCCTCGCCGGTGGTCCGGCGCGAAGGATTTCTCGATCTCATCGCCGGTCGGATCTACATGGATCTCTCGCGCGGACCGGAGATGTTTTTTGAAAACCTGCCGTTCCGCTACGATCTCGATCTGCTCCGGCTCGATCCCGACGCCGCGCAAGGTGCCCCGACGATCCCCTTCGGCTCTGCCACCGCCCGCTTCCAAGCCGCCGGCAAACTCAACTCCACCACTGCAAAGCTCCGCGCCCTCGCGCAAGAACTCGATAAGAAGCTCGAAAACGAAATCATCCCGGCCTTCGTCGCCTGGGTTCAGGTCGAAAAGAAGCGCGATCTCACCCAGTTAACTTCCGCCGAGTTCTTGGCGCTTTGGCAGGAGCGCGAGCAACGGGCGATGACCCTCTTCGCTCCGCAATCGCTGCTCCCCAGCCTCATCAGCGCGATGGCTATTGCCGATCTGACGACGTTTTGCGCCGAGCATTTTTGGGACGATGATGCCGGAGCGCTGGCCAATGTCCTTTCATCGGGTGCGCCGCCGGATCACACCACGCTTTCGGCCCAGGGCATGTATGACATCGCCAACGGGAAACGCACCGTCGCCGACTGGCTCGAAGAATTCGGGCATCGCGCGCCGGAGGAATTCGATCTCGCCACCCCGCGCTGGCGCGAACGCCCCGATGCCGTCGCCACCATGGCGGGGCACCTGCTCGGAGCCGTGAGTCCGCTCGTGACCCACGAAAAACGCGGCGAGGACTCCCGCCGCCGCGCCACCGAACTCGCCGCCACACTCTCCGCCGGCGACCGTGCGGATTTCCAAGAACACATCGAACTCGTCCGCCGCTACCTGCGCTACCGCGAGGACGGAAAATACTTCCTCATGCTCGGCTACGATTTGCTGCGCGACTTGGCTCTCGAAGCCGGACGACGGCTCGAAATCGGCGACGACGTTTTCCTGCTCCGCCATGAACAGTTGCGCGACGCTCTCACCACTGGCTTTGCCCCACTGCACGCCATCGACCAGCAGCGGCTCACCCGCGCCGCCGAATCGCGAGTCACCCTGCCGCACGTCATTACCGAGACGGAAATCGAAACCCTGGGCGAGGCCGTGGCCTTCGCAGGCGGCGACCGCATCACCGCGTTTTCCATTTCCAGCGGCGTCTGCACCGGCCCGGTGCGCATCGTTTTTTCACCCACCGAAGCCGGCGACCTAGGCAAAGGCTACATCCTCGTTTGCCCCAGCACCGATCCGAATTGGACCCCTCTTTTCGTCAACGCGGCGGGGCTCATCATCGAGCGCGGCGGCACGCTTTCGCACGGCGCAGTCGTCGCCCGCGAGATGGGGCTTCCGGCGGTCGTGCTCGATGGCGCTACCCAGCTCTTCACCGATGGCGAGGTCATATCCATTGATAGCAACAGCGGAGCCGTCCTGCGCGGTGCTTCCGATGCCACTCAGACGGAAGACGCGCGGGAGGATCCGAATAACCTCCACATTCCCGCCAGCCTCATCCCGCCGCCACCCGGTGCCAGCAAGCGCCGCAATGCGAAGCTGCGGAACGTTTCCCTCCTCCTCTGGGGCCTCTATCTCGCTGCCGCGTTTCTGCTGCCGGCCCAGTATGTCTGGGATCCCACGATGCGCGCGTTCGACGCCGTTCTCTGGCCGCTGGTGCGTGACTTCGGCAAACCGGCCGCCGTTGCCATCATCGCCTTCGGGCTTGCCGCGTTCAGCATGATCGGCCAGCGCCTGCTCACCGATAACAAGCGCCTGCTCGTCGCCAAGGATCGCGCCACTCGCCTCAAGGCCGCCGCCGCCAAGCTTCCCGCCGATTCCCCGCGCCGCAAAAAGATGCTCGCCCTCGCCGCTCCCGTGCAGACGCGCATCCTGCTGGCCTCGTTCGTGCCGCTGGCCTTGATCCTGGGGCCGATGGTCATGGCCTTTTCCTGGCTCCCAGCGCGGGTCGATCCAGCCTCCGCCAACGCCAAACCCACCGCCACCGTGTTCGTCACCGCGACCGTCGATGGCGCCTACACCGGCCCCGTCACGCTCTCGCTCGACCCCGCGCTTTCCTTGGCGGAAAACTCCGATGCGACCCAATCGAATCCACCCATCCGCGCCACCCTCGAAAACCTCCGGGCAAACTGGCAGCTCCCCAGTGATCCGATGCCAAACCTCTCGTGGGAGTTGCGCGCCGCCGGGTCGAAAGCGCGTGATGAACTGCTCGCGGATCTAAATGCATATCTAGCCGGAAAAATACCCGCTCGCGATGTCGCCTGGACGCTCCACACGCCGCCGCAGAGCGGACGCTACGCCATCACCGTCGCATCGGAAAATTCCTCAGCGCTCACCACCCACGCCATTCTCGGCGACGCCTTTGCCCCCGAGCCGCGCACCGATCTGGGCGACGGCAAAGGCCCCGCGCAAGTCGTGCAGGCGGCGGACGCAAACTCCCCGGTGCAACGCATGCGCATCGCTTACAAGGAGCAGAAGACCCAAGGCGACGGCACGTTTTTCCAGCCCTTCGCCTTTGTGGGTTGGCACTGGGATGCCGGCTGGCTCTGGACCTACATCGGCGTCTATCTCCCCGTCATGCTCCTGTTCCGGTGGCTGCTTCGAATCCCTTAATCCCTTAAAATCCTCCAAACATTATGTCAGTCACACACACCGCTTCCCGACGCCGCGCCATCAAGACGCTTTTTTTCTCAAGTGCGGCCATGGCCCTGAACCTTCAGACCGGAACCGCCCGGGCGGAGATCGGAAAAAACGGGCTCAACTTCCTCGCCATCGGCGATTTCGGCACAGGCTCGACGGATCAAAAAGCGGTCGCGAAGGCGATGCAGGACTTTGCTACGAAAAACAATCTAACGACTGACGGGTTGCTGATGATTGGCGATAATTTTTACAGTGCTGTCAAAGGAGGCTTCACGGTAGATTCGGACCGTTGGCGGACCGACATCGAGGAGATGTATCCCGCGACCGTTTTCCCCGGACCATTCTATCCGGTGTTGGGCAATCATGATTACCATGACAACGACGGCGGCGAAAAAACCCAGCTCAACTACGCAAAGAAACCTGGAGTGCGCTGGACGTTCCCCGCGAAATGGTACCGCGTGGACCTCGGTGGCCCGAATCCTCTGCTCACACTGATTTGTCTCGATAGCAATTTGCCCGCCGTCAGCGGTGGAAGTAACAAAAAGCCGCTCGCTTCGATGACGGCAGGGGAAGAGGCGGCGCAGTTAGAATGGTTCAAGAGCGAACTCGCGAAGCCGCGCGCTCCCTTCACTCTTGTGATGGGGCATCACCCTGTCTATTCGAACGGCGATCATGGCGACACCAAGAAACTGGTTCACCCTGTCTATTCGAACGGCGATCATGGCGACACCAAGAAACTGGTCACCGACTGGGAGCCGCTTCTTCAGAAACATCAGGTGCATGCATATCTTTGCGGTCATGATCACGATCTCCAGCACCTCGAACTCGAGGGCAAGTTCACCTCCTACATTCTCTCGGGTGGCGGAGGAGCGGCGACCCGCAAACTGAAAACCCCCTCGCGCAAGATGCCCTATGGAAAGGATGTCCACGGGTTCACGCATCTCCAGGTGCAGCCGGATACCCTCACGATCACGCATTACGGAGTCAGCGGTGAGGTCCTGCACCGGTTCACGAAACAACCTAACGGCAAGATGGAATTAGGTTGAGCGCGTTTCCCTCACCTCTTGACTTGCGGGCGTGTCAAAGATTTCCTGTTCTTTCCAGATCGATGACATCGAAAACCCTTAGTCTTCTTCTCGCCGTCGCCCTCGGCCCGTCGGCCACCACCACCGCCGAGGCGTTGCGCAGCAATCAGACCGTCCAGCAAGTGGACTATGTCAGCCCACTTTCCTCCGCTGACGGCTATCGCGGCATCTGGTTTACGCTGGGGCAACCTTCTGCTTTCGGCGATAAATACTCCGGCGGGCTCGGCACCTACACCGCCAATCATATCCCGATGGCCGAGTATGCCCCGGCGGTGAATAAGACGTTTTTCACCTACGGCGGCACCCCGGCGGCGGATCCGCGCGCCCTAGCCATCATGGTCTCGTATTACGATCATACCAAGGGTGTCGTGCCGAAGCCGGTCACGCTCTATTTCGATCCCGCCGTGGATGATCCGCACGACAACGCCAGTCTGCGCCTCGACGCCGCAGGACATGTGTGGGTGTTTAAAAGCGGGCGCGCCAAAAAGCGTCCCGGCCTGATTTTCCGCAGCACCCGGCCCTACGACATCACCGCCTTCGAGCGTCTGCCCGACCAAGAGTTCACTTACCCGCAAGTCTGGAATGGCGCGGCGGGTGGCTGGTTTTTGCTGTTCACCAAGTATTTCCCCGGCAGCGAAAATGGCCCCGAGCGCAAGCTCTTCTGGAAAACCAGCGCCGATGGCCGCACTTGGAGCGAAGACCATTTGTTAGCCGGTTTTGGCGGGCATTATCAAACAAGCGGACGTCACGGCGCGAAGCTCGCCACGTTCTTCAACTATCACCCCGAGAATAAGGTCGATCAACGCACCAATCTCTACTATGCGCAGACCCTCGACGAAGGAAAAACCTGGACCACCACTGCCGGCGTTCCGCTGACACTCCCGCTCACCACTGCCGACAATCCCGCACGAGTCCTCGACTTGCAGGCCGAGGGGAAACTCATGTATTCCTGCGACCTCGCCTTCGACGCGCTGGGCAATCCGATCCTGCTTTTCATCACCAGTCGTTCCGGCGCGCCCGGCCCGCAGGGGGCTCCTCACGAATGGACGGTGCTGCACTGGACGGGGAAAAACTGGGTCAGCCACGTCGTCACTCAATCGGATCACAACTACGACATGGGCAGCCTTTACGTGACCGGCGCGGAGTGGCGGATCATCGGCCCCACCGGCATCGGCCCGCAAAAATGGGGTGCCGGCGGCGAAATCGAGAGCTGGACGAGCACGGATGAAGGCCGCACGTGGACCAAACAGCGTGCTCTCACGACGGGCAGCGGGTTCAACCACAGTTTTGTCCGCCGTCCGCTCAACGCGCATCCGGATTTCGCGGCCTTCTGGGCGGATGGCGACGTAACCACTCTGAGTAAATCCCATCTCTATTTCGCCAATGCCGATGGAACCCGCACCTGGCGTTTACCCTACGACATGACTTCCGACTTTGCCAGCCCGGAAGAAGTCACCCCTTTTAAAACCAAACACAAAAACTGAACGATGATGTCACAAAGATTTATCTATCTATCCGCAGTCCTCGCCGGGTTGCTGTCAATCCATTCCCGAGTCTTGGCCGCTGAGGCCGACACTACGCAATACGTCAATTCGATGATAGGCACCGCGGGCGATGGTGGGATCACACCAGCTGCCGGAGTGCCGTTCGGAATGATGCAACTCGGACCGGACACGCGCCTGAGCGGAAGTGGTTACAAATTCAGTGACAGCCGGATCTTGGGCTTCAGTCATATGCATAAGAGCGGTGGCGGCTGTGGCGATTTTCTCGATATCCTTTTCCAACCGGTGCCGGGGACCACGCTCGCGAAATTGCCTGATGAATATTCGCCGGAAGGTTATACTTCTGCGTTTTTCCACAAAAATGAAAAAGCATCGCCCGGATTCTATTCGGTCGTTCTTGATGACTTCAATACCAGCGTTTCTCTAACTGCTTCGCGCCGTTGCGGATTCCATCGTTATGAGTTTCCGGCAACTGGCACGAATCATGTGATGGTGGATCTGAAGCACGGCAACGAGGGAGCTTGCACGATTGTTGCCGAAGATGGAGGTGACGTGGTTGTCAGCGCGGAAATCAATGTGGTCAGTGATCGGGCGATCGAAGGTCATCGGATCTCAGCAGGATGGTCGGCTCAGCAACATGTCTATTTCTACGCCGAATTTTCCCAACCGTTTAAAGCCACTGGGATCTACAAGGACCGTAAAATTCTAGCTGAAGCCAAGGGATTGGAGGGGACCGATGTGCGTGCGGTGCTGAGTTTCGATACCGATGGCAAGAATGAAATCCTCGTCAAAGTCGGGATCTCAAGCGTGAGCGCGGAAGGCGCCCGCAAGAATCTCATGGCCGAGCTGCCAGACTGGGATTTCCAGAAGGCCCAGAACCAAGCCAAGGCGCTTTGGCAGGAAGAACTTTCGAAAGTAGCCATCAAGGATGCCGACAGCAAACAAAAGGAAATTTTCTATACCTCGCTCTACAACACGTTGCGCTATCCGATGTTGTTTTCCGATGTCGATGGAAACTACCGTGCAGCCGATCACAAGGTTCACCATGCGGACGGATATGATAACTACGGTAGCGTGGTAGGCATTTGGGACACATTTCGCGCGGCGAATCCGCTGCTGACGATCTTGAAGCCGGATGTGGCGAACGCTTATGTGAAGACCCTCTTGGATCATTACAAGGTGTTCGGTCAGTTGCCGATCTGGGTGCTCGCCGGGAATGAAACATTCCAAATGATCGGTCTGCCGTCCATGCCCATCATCGCGGATAGTTATTTCAAAGGCATCCGAAACTACGATGCGGAAGCTGCCTTCGAGGCGATGAAGCAATCGGCCATGAAGGACCAGAGCGGAACCTCAATGCGGTATTTTGTCGGTCTGAAAAACTACAAGAAATTCGGCTACATTCCGGCGGAGTTGGAGATGGAGTCGGTCGCCCGCACGCTGGAGTATGCCTATGCGGATTGGTGCATCGCGCAGATGGCGAAGATGCTCGGCAAAGAAGCGGACTATGAATTCTTCAGCAAGCGCTCGAAAAACTGGAAAAACATTTTGGACCCGGAAACCAAGCTCATGCGCGGGCGTTTTGCGGATGGTTCATGGCGGACACCTTTCGATCCGTATTTTTCCAATCACCGCAGGGACGACTACTGCGAGGGCAATGCGTGGCAATGGAGTTTCTTCGTGCCGCACGATGTGCTGGACTTGGCTCAGTCGGTGGGAGGGACGGAGCAACTTGCGGCCAAGCTGGACACGCTTTTCACCTTGGACTCAAAGATGCATGGTGAACACGCATCGGGTGATGTATCGGGCATGATCGGCCAATACGCCCACGGCAATGAGCCAAGTCATCACACGATCTACATGTATGATTATCTAGGTCAGCCGTGGAAAACCCAGCAGAGAGTCCGGCAGGTGATGGATACACTCTATGACAACACCCCGGAAGGGATTTGTGGAAATGAGGATACGGGACAAATGTCCGCATGGTATATCTGGAGCGCGATGGGCTTCTATCCAGTGCGCCACGGGACGGGTGAATACATGGTTGGGACTCCATTGTTCGAGCATCTGGAATTGAAACATGCGCATGGAAAGCTTGTGATCCGGGCTCCCGGAACTTCCTCAAAGAATTCATACATCAAAAGCATCAAACTGAATGGCAAGCTGCTGGATCGTTTCAACCTCCAACATGCCGAGTTGTTTGCGCAGGATGCGCTTTTAGAATTTGAAATGACCGATGTCCCGCAATCCGGCACGATTACCAAACCCGTAGAATCCACAAAATAATTATGAAAACTGTTCGCTTATCACTGCTCGTCTCATTGTTTCTCTCGGTTCCGAGCATGTTGCCGGGCCAAGTGCAGACGATTGAGGCAAAGGTGGGATCCCAATTGGAGCCCCTGAAAATGCCATGGAAAAACTGTATTTCGGTGGGACGCGCCCAGAATCTTCTGAGGGCGGATATTTTGGAACATCTCGCACGCGTCCAAAAAGAGATCGGCTTCCGCTACTGCCGGTTCCACGCGATTTTTGATGATGAAATGCA
>Ga0209512_1001154_pt1 | contig 34906 bp, 38 predicted proteins | sample frozenSSSSmetaG_FD_184142 | JGI IMG/M metagenome (GOLD analysis project Ga0209512, IMG submission 184142) | Glacier valley bacterial and archeal communities from Borup Fiord, Nunavut, Canada, to study Microbial Dark Matter (Phase II) -... | ecosystem: Environmental > Aquatic > Freshwater > Ice >...
CGGTCACTTCGACGCTGCCTTTGCAGGATTGGCAAATATGCTTTTCGCCGACCGTCATCATTTTGATGTGCTCCTGCCCGGTGGTTACCGGCATGACCATGACGTATTTACAACTGTTACAGGTCATTGAGATCGAGTCGCCGGGCTTCAACGCTTCCGCCTCAGCCTGGGTCTTGATCTGGTTCATCATCATCGGATGTTGGGCGTGGTCCGGCTCCGCCGCGCCGGTCGTGGCAGGCATCCCCACCGCCATCGCCATGGCGGCGGCAAATCCTGAAATGAGGGTGAATTTTCCAGAGGTCTTTTGTTTTGTTTTCATAATTGGTAGTCCTTTTAAGGAGTTGAGATGGGCTCTGTAACGAGCTGGTAAATGGATTTTCGTTTAGTCCAGAGCAGGAGCCGTGCGGATTTCAGCCACAGCAGCCTCCAGACTTCCCCTTGGGCTTGGTGTCGGCCGGATTGGCATAGAATTTCTGGCGACAATGTTCGCTGCAAAAATAGAATGTCTCTCCACCGCGCTCGGCGTGGATTGCGGTACCTTTATCAACGGTCATCCCACAGATGGGATCTTTGGTAGTGGCTTCTGTATCGTTCATAATGATTCAATCTTTCTAGGTTACTTGTTGTTTAATCGATTACGCGAATGCGAGGATTCGCATTTTTGAAATTCTTTGTCTCTCCACCTAAGCTGAGTATTGATTCCTGAGACCTGTGCTAGCCTTTTGTTACGGACTCCTGAATGCGCATGCCGGAGAGTTCAGGCTCATAACGTGGTTTCTGTTGTTTCGCCAAAGGGCAGATCGGGATGGTTCAAGTAGGGCGGTGTATAAAAAGTTATGCCGGTGTTGATGCGACTGGCTACGTGTTTGCCGCGTGTGAATCCCATCAAGACCGAGCCTCACTCTTACAAGGGTTATCGAGGTTATCACGCGGGTGAACTCTTTCGTCCCCTCGGCGAATGTTTTTTCCTGCCCGGAGCCTGCTCTAACGATTACTGTTTTTCTTCATGTATGGCCATGAAGCCGCACTCTTTGCCTTTGTCATCCACGTAAGTCACTTCTGTGTGGGTGGGAGCGTCATTACGCGCTCGCTTAATCACGACCTTGGAAGTTTTTTTGCAGGAAGGGCATGTCATTGAAGAGTCCTCTTTGCAAAGAGTCAATGCATGTTCTTGAGACTTGATCGGGATATTCGTCAAGGTTTTGCACATGTTGCAGACGTAAACCACGTCAGCTCCGGGTTTCAGTTGTTTGAAATCTGATTCGCTACCTAGTGTTTTCCAATATTGGATACCTTGCCCAGCATATCCAAAAGTAGCAAGCGCGCCGACTGCCGCAGTGGCGATTAAGACACGAATTCTGGTTGATATTGTTTTCATATTTAATTGTTTTTTGAACTCGGTTTTTTTTGAAGGGCGTTTCACCCAAAACAAGAGAATCTATAAAACAGGAGCAACCGGTCCGCTACGCAGTTCTACAAAAAAGCCGCGCAGATCTTCAGGAATTTGAATCTTCAAAACGAGTGGAAGCGTAGGCAGGCGCCGCCCTACAATTTAATACGATGGATGTGCTCCGCGAGGACGGTAAAGCAAGTGCCGTTCAAGCCTGCCACGGCATTCTCAAGCGTGAACCCATAAGGTCCCTTCGCCGTCTGGAGCGTGATCTCAGTCACGTGAACCATGTTCAAATGGCTCTCCTCTCCAGAAGTGATACGAATGCTGCCAGCTTGCGTTTGTAGGTCGATCGACGAAGCGAAGGCGGTAAACACGCAGCCTGCCGGAGTGCTCAATTCGACCGTTAAATCTTTCATGGTGGAGGAAACGACGGATTGGTTGTCCGGCATCGCCTGGTAGTGCGGAATTCCGGAAAAAATCATGTCGCATTGGGTTGTTTTGTCGGATGCGTGGTATCAGCGCCTTGGGTTACTTTAGACTTGCAGCGGTCAGGCGCTACGCATCCATTCAGATAAACCGGGCATTTCTTCGATTCTTGCTTTCTTGTCTTCAATCACCCGTCTGGCGATGGCCGCCGAAGTCCAAAGAAATGTGAAGACTAATTCCTGATTGCTGTTAGTGGGTGAGGTTGAAGTAAAGTAAGAGAGTAGGGTTTCACCCCATGGCGGTTGTTTGGCGGCGCTGCTAAATTTTGAGATGGAAGTAAAACGGATCGCTCGAAAGGCGCATACCACATCCGGTAGGGCGGCGAGCGATTCGAAGGCGGAACAGCCCCGAACGGCACATCCGTTCAACGGCAAAGTCCCGGAAAAGCTGTTGATAGCCTTGCTTTCGCAGTCCGATGCTTACTGTAACTACGAGCACGCATTCGTCGCTGGCACAGGCCTACCTCTGGAACTCCACGCGCCGGCCATGATCACGATGATTCGCCATGCACGCAGCCAGGAGAATCCATTCTGCGCGTTGATGGCAGAGACCAGCCAATGGTGTACGGCCAGCTATCTCTTGCAACGCAAGGTGGAAAGTGCGGCTCAATACGGACCGAAGACGCTCAAATGCTTTGCCGGACTCTGCGAAACCACCGTGCCGGTGCGCGTGGGGGGAAACGTTATTGCCTATCTCCAGACTGGACAGATACTGCTCCAGAGGCCAGACGAGAAACACTTTGAGAAAATCTTGCGAACTCTTAAGGATTGGCATTCTACGGTCGATCTAAAAAAGGCGAGAATAGCTTGGTTCAACACCCGTGTTCTCACAGCCAAACAATACAACGGTCTTGTCCATTTGATCGACATTTTCGCGCACCAGCTTGCAGCGAGTAGCAATGCATTGATTCTCGATAATGGGCACTCACAGATGCCTGATACTATATCGAAAGCATGCCTATTTATCGAAGATCATTGCGGCGACGAAATGTCGCTCGGCGAAGTCGCGAACATAGCGAATATGAGTCCCAATTATTTCAGCGGACAATTCGTCGAGGCGACGGGGATGAACTTCGTCGAATATGTGACACGAACCCGAATCGAGAAAGCCAACACTCTTCTGAAGAACCCGAACTTGCGGATCAGCGAGATCGCTTTCGACGTGGGCTTCCAGTCGCTTTCACAATTCAATCGCGGCTTCAAACAAGTGAATGGACAATGTCCGCGTGATTTTCGCGATGCGATTCAGACTGTTTGATTCAAATGATTCCAGAGTCTTTCGGATGAAAGGTGCCACGGACATTGACCGCGGCACCCTCAGAGTTAGATCATCGTGCCTTGCTGGGCATGTCGGTGTCTGACATCGAATGCGTTTTGCCCTGGGGGCCCATCTCATGGGAGCTGGAACCCTTCATGTCGCTGCATGAAGTTCCGAGTAATCCGAAAGCGGCAAGGATCAGCGACGTAGAGGCGATAACGAGGTGTTTTTTCATGGTTTTGGTTGGTTATTGTGGATCGTCGGATTTTCTCATCACCAAGCGGACAGAATGTTGAGTGATGATGAACCTGACAAGGAACTGATACCATGCGTTTTTGGCGGGTGCTCCGCATCTTTACGGAAATACTGGTCGTTTTTTAAACGGCGGATCGTCATTGTTAAGGAATAATTGCTGGTCACTGTGAATCAACGGTTAACGCCTTTTCTTCCCGACCAAATCCCTCTGTTCCATAGGGTTGGAGGGCTTCGTTCGAAAAGAAAAGGCTCTCTTTCAACATCTCGTAGGCACGTTAGATTATTCCTTAGCTCTTACAAACCGCCAACCGGTGTATTGGAGGATGTTATCGTCAGAGTGTCGCGTTGATGGTGTTTCTGGTGCTTTTTGAGATTTTGGATAAGCGGCAAAGTTGGCGTCGCTTTCCAACATTGCGTTCAGGTGAGTCAAAAAAACAGCCCCGCGAGATGATCGTGAGTTCTCTAAGTAATGTTCGGCACGCACTTTTGAAGATGACGTGACGGTTTCGCCGGGATGTGCTTGGCTCGTTGCAAAATCGCCGTTTGGAATGTTCGAATGGGACCATCATGAAGCGAACGTTACCGGCATTTGTCGGCCCCTTGATCCACGGGATGGGTGGATTTTCCCACCAAGGGTAGCGGGTGGTGGCGTCAAAAGCAGAAATTTTCAAGGGTTTGGAAGATGACCGGGTTATTAGCCAGACGTGTCAAATCCTAGCTTCGGCTGAACTACCCATGAGTGAGTCCCCCGAAAACAAGAGGAGTATGGAGCAAGTCCTTTCCGAGTCGCAGGTGTATTGCGACTATGAACGGGCTTTCACCGATGGAACTGGGCTTCCTCTCCGCCTCCAAGCTCCGACCCTGCTCAACGTCATCCGTTACGAGAAGACGCAGGAAAATCCATTCTGCGCAATGATGTCGAAATCCGACGAGAGCTGCGCGGCCAGTTGCGCCCAATGTTACGCTTTGCAATGCAAGGTGGAGGAAGAGGCGCAGTTTCATCCAAAAACACTGAAGTGTTTTGCAGGGTTGTGTGAGACGGCCGTGCCGGTGCGGGTCGGGGAAAACCTGATCGCCTTCCTCCACACCGGACAGGTGCTTTTGCAGCGGCCCAACAAGTTACAATTCAAACAAATTGCGGCGACACTTATCAAATGGGGGGCGGAAGTGGATTTGAAAAAACTGGAGGAGCACTACTTCAACACTCGCGTAATCACCCCCGAGCAATACGAAGCGCTTATCCGGTTGCTTGAAATCTTCGCCGGCCATCTTTCAGAATGTGGCAACGCCTTGACACTCCAGCGCAACAGCGGCGAGACTCCTGCCATTGCTCGGGCGAGGGATTACATCTTCGATCATTCCGACGACGAGCTGTCGCTCACAGCAGTGGCGCAGATTGTGAATATGAGTGCGACTTATTTCAGTTCGAAGTTCAAGGAGGTGACGGGAATCAGGTTCGTTGATTACGTGGCCCGAGTCCGAATTGAAAAGGCGCGTAATTTCCTGCTCAATCCGAACCAGCGCGTGAGCGAAGTCGCGTTTGAAGTGGGATTCCAGTCGCTTTCTCAGTTCAATCGGGCGTTTCGAAAGATCGCCGGTGAATCGCCCAGCGGGTATCGAGCAAGGCTTTCTTCTGCGAACGGTTGAATGATTCTCAGGAGGGGCAGAACGTGGAGTTCCTTGTGAGAACAAGCGGCACCATGCCAGCAGAAATGGACGTAGGGCGATATTGTTTTCAGCAGTTCCGCTGGGACGACAAGAAGCTGTATTGCTCCGAGCTGGTTTGGAAAACCTACGAAAAGGCAGGCGTGCGCTTGTGCGAGCCGAGCCATTTTCGGGACTATCATCTGGACAAGCCGAGTGTGAAAAAAGTGATCGAAGAAAGGTATGTTAGCGTCGAAAAGTTTCCCCTCAATGAAAGCGTGGTGGCACCAGGCGACATCGCAGCATCGGCCCTGCTGACGGAGCCGCCGCACAAGCCGTGAACCGTTGGTTCGGCGTTCCGAAGGGGTGAGAGGATGCTGGCAACGCACGGCTGGGAGGCGTAATTTTTCAATCCTCCAATCGGGGAAAAAATTCCACTCCAACCCTCTGTCCGACCATGAAAACTCCAATCATCATCACAGGTTTGCTTGTCGCCGGTTTCTCATTTTTCATCGGCAACTGTCTGGCGCTGACACCGTTCAGCGAAGATTTCACCGGCACCCGGCTCGACAAGGCCAGTTGGCTGCCAGGCAACTACGGCACGGGTGCGATACTGCGGCAATCCGGCGGGCGCTTGAATTTCCAGATGCCGGTCGCCAAGGCCAACGAAGTGGACATCTGGCTGGAACTCCTCGCCAGCCGCCCCGGTTACAACGAGAATCGGCAGGCCATCCTCGATGTGGTCAACACAAACAGCCACCGCAGCAACTCGTCAACGGGGCCTGTGGATATCCAATGGCAATGACCCCAGCGACGTCGTTTACTTGGAGTTCCTCGGCAAGGGGCCGAAGGGCGGATTCGGCGCGAGCTTGGTTGTGGACGGAGTTTACAGTGCGGGTTAATTTCGTCCTGAAGGCGCTGAAATGACAATAGATGCAGACTCTATCGGTTGGCGGTGCGTGATGCGCGCTGGCTGTTGGATTCCTGTCGTCAAACAGGCGGCGGTGGTGTAGGCCTTCACGGCAGCACCATGGAAATCCTCATCACTCTGGTCATTCTCGCCGAAGTCTGGTTGTTCACCAAACTGAGCGCCGCCCGCAAGGAAACGGCCGAGACGCGGGAGGAAATGAAGCGTCTGATGGGGAGGCTGAAGGAGTTGAAGGACGAGGTGCGGGAAATGAAAGTTGCGCCGCCGCCGGCTGCTCCGACTCCGCGCGCGCAGGAGGAAGTGGTGGCGGAAACACCGGTGGATATCGACGAGTTTTTAAGGAATTTGGAAGCCAGGAAAGGGCAGGCTGCAGCGATCCAGGTTCCGCCGCCGCTGCCGGTAGTCGAGGAAACGACGGAGGAATGGCAGGCTCCGGTAGCTCCGCGAGTTCCGGCAACGCCGAGGGTGGCGGTGGAGGAGAAGGAGCCGTTTTCGCTGGAGCGCTTCATGGGGGTGAAGCTGTTCGCCTGGCTGGGTGGGGTGGCGATGTTCTTCGGCGTGATTTTTTTCGTAAAATATGCGTTTGAGAAAAACCTGATCTCTCCGCCGCTGCGGGTGGCGATGGGGTATGTGATGGGCGGTGGATTGCTGGCAGGCGGCTTGTGGTCGCACCGGCTGCCGCGCTACCGGGTGCTGGCGCAGGCGTTCTGCGCGACCGGTGTGCTGATCCTCTACGGGGTGACCTTCGCGGCGCACGCGATCTATCATTTTCCGGCGTTCGGCACGGTTTCCACGCTGGTGATCATGGCGGTTGTGACGGCGGCGGCGTTCATCATCGCGGTGAGGCTGGACGCGCTGGTGGTGGCGGTGCTGGGCATGCTCGGCGGATTTCTAACGCCGGTGCTGCTGTCCACCGGACAGGACCAGGTGTTCGGGCTGTTCGGTTATATCGCGCTGTTGGACATCGGACTGGTGGCGGTCTCGCGGAAGAAGCGCTGGGATTTTCTGACCAGTTCGGCGGCGGTGGGAACGGCGCTGATGCAGATCGGGTGGTTCGGGAAGTTTTTCGAGACGGGGGCTTATGACGTGGGTCCGAAGACGCTGGTGCCGATGGGGATTCTGCTGTTTTTCAGCGCGTTGTTTCTGGCCGGCGGATGGATCGGAAGAAAGTGCCGGGAAATGGATTTCCATGCGGTGGGAGCGGTTCTGACGCTGGCGGCTGTGGCGATCGCGTTTGGTTTCGTGATGTTAGGATACGATCAGGTGGCGGAGCGGTATTTTCTTTTATACGGATTTCTGCTGCTGGTTCAACTGCCGGTGATCGCGCTGGTGATGGTCCGGCCGGATCTGGGCATGGCGCAGGTGGTCGCGGCGGGTCTCGTGTTTTTCCATCTGGCGTGCTGGACGATGCGTGAACTGACGTCGGAGAACCTCAACGGGATGCTGGCGGTCTATCTGATTTTCGGCGCTCTGCATGCGGTGGTGCCGGTGCTACTTGCGCGGCGGCCGGACGCGATGCCGGCGAAGTGGCCGATGAAAGCGGGACCGTGGTTCGCGCCGTTGGTCGTGCTACTGATGTTGCTGCCGGTGGTCCGACTGGAGCCGGTGTCGATGGTGATCTGGGCGGCGATCCTGATGGCGGACCTGTTGGCGATCGGGCTGGCGCTCGCGACGGGTGCGGTGGTTTCCGTGCTGGTGTCGCTGTTGCTGACGATGGGAGTGGCGGCGTTGTGGTTGCTGAAAGGGCCGTCGTCGGGGGATTCGCTGATGCCGTTTTTGGGCGTGATCACGGGATTTTCAGCGGTGTTTTCCGTTGCGGGGAAATTTCTCGCGCGGGGGAATTCCGAGCGAGAGGGAGCACAGACGCTCGACCAACAGGTGGCGGGATTTCTGCCGGTTGTTTCCGCGATCGTCCCGTTTGCGATGTTGATTCTGGCGCTGCTGCGCCTGCCGGTGGTGGATCCGTCGCCGGTGTTCGGGGTGGCGTTGTTGATGTCAGCGCTGCTCGGAGGGTTGGCGATTTTCGGAAAACAAGGGCCACTCGTGCTGGCGGCGCTGATCGGCACGCTGGCGGTGGAAGCCGTGTGGCATTTGCACTATTTCCGGCCGGAGACGCCGATGGTGGCCCTGTCTTGGTATTTGGGATTTTACGGGCTGTTTCTGGTTTTCCCGTTTGTTTTCCGGAGGGCATTTGCCAGTCAGGCAGTGCCGTGGATCGCGAGCGCACTTTCGGGCGTGGGGCATTTCCTGCTGGTGCATCAATTGGTGAAGCACGCGTTTCCGAATGAGGTAATGGGTCTGCTCCCGGCGGCATTCGCGGTGCCGGCGCTCGCTGCGTTGGTGGTGGTGACGCGGTGGGGCGGGGAAATGGACGCGCAGCGCCGCAGCCAGCTCGCGTGGTTCGGCGGGGTGGCGCTGCTTTTCATCACGTTGATTTTCCCGATCCAGTTTGACCGCCAGTGGCTGACCGTGAGCTGGGCGATGGAAGGGGCGCTGCTGCTGTGGCTTTTCAGGAAGGTGCCGCATCCCGGTTTACAACTCACGGGGCTGGCGCTGCTGGCGATTTCCTTCATCCGCCTGACGCTGAACCCGGCAGTGTTCCTCGACTATCCGCGCAGCGGCACCGCGATTTTGAACTGGCACTTGTATGCTTATGGGTTGGTGGCGGTGGCGCAGTTTTTCGGAGCTCACTGGTTCACGGATCCGGAGGGGCAGTGGAAGGGGATTTCGCCGCGCGGGGTGCTCTACGGACTAGGCGGCGTGCTGCTTTTCCTGCTACTGAACATCGAGATCGCGGATTATTTCACGGCTCCGGGCGACCGCTGCGTGGCATTCAGTTTCGGCGGAAATTTCGCCCGCGATATGAGCTACAGCATCGGTTGGGGGCTGTTTTCGCTGGGCTTGCTGGGGATCGGCATCTGGCGGAAATCGAAGCACGCGCGGTTCGCGGCGATCGGCCTGCTGGTGGTCACGCTGCTCAAGGTGTTCCTGCACGATCTGGCGAACATCGAGAGCATTTTCCGGATCGGCGCGCTGATCGGCGTGGCGGTGATCGCATTTGTGGCGTCGTTCCTTTACCAGCGGTTTTTCGAGCGAACGGAGCCATCCTGAGAAACTTCGCGCTTCCGTAGTTCCGGCCGCGGGCATTTTTAAAAACTTCCCGAAGTCCAAGCAATTAACTTGCAAATCCCCCGCCCTGACGCTTTCTTCCGCGTTCAACCTCCAACCTAGGACGGTCCGGCGATCGCTGGATCCATCCCCTACGACCATGGCCGATACAAAAGAAATCAACGTTAAAGACTATCAACTCCACGAAGGAGACACCGGCAGCGCCCCTTACCAAGTGGCTCTCCTCACCGCTCGGATTTTCCATCTGACGGACCACCTGAACATCCACAAGAAGGACTTCTCGTCCCGCCGTGGACTCCTGACACTGGTTTCCCAGCGCCGCAAACTCCTTGATTACATCAAGAAAGGCTCCGAGGAAAAGTATCAGCAGATCATCGCCAGCCTCGGCCTCCGCCGCTAACCCATTTTCGCAAACGCAGCCACGGGAAGTTCCCGTGGCTGTTTTGCAAAGCGGTCCGGGCATCGAACTTTCCGCCCGGTTCGCCAGACACTTCAATCCGCAGCCGCCTATTTGCGCGCTGCGGAATTTGTCTGAAAACGATGAATGCCTGTTCCGCATCCCGCGGGGCAGGCCGTACGCACTGAAAAAAGAAAACAAAACTGATTATGAATATCCATACACTCACGGCCGACGTCGGCACCAACCCGATGACGTTCGAAACCGGCAAAATTGCCAAACTCGCCGATGGCGCCGTCACCGTCCGCTGCGGCGACACCATCATCCTCGTCACCGCCGTTTCCTCCACGAAAGTGAAGCCCGGCCAGACCTGGTTCCCACTTTCCGTGGAATATAAGGAAAAAGCCACCGCCGCCGGCGTCTTCCCTGGCGGCTACTTCAAACGCGAAGGCCGCCCGACCGAAAAGGAAATCCTGACCTGTCGCATGACGGACCGCCCACTGCGTCCTCTTTTCCCTAAAGGTTACCTCTACGAAACCCAGATCGTCGCCATCCTTCTCAGCGCCGATGGCGTGAATGACTCCGACATCCTCGCGATGAACGGTGCTTCCGCCGCCCTCTGCCTTTCCGACATCCCGTTTGCCGGCCCGATCGGTGCGGTGCGCGTCGGTCGAGTGGACGGACAATTCGTCATCAACCCGACCCACGACGAGCGCGCTGACAGCGATCTCGACCTGATCTACGTCGGCGACAAGACCAACGTCATCATGATCGAGGGCCAAGCCGACGAACTCCCGGAAGACGAGTTCATCAAGGCTCTGCATTTCGCCCAAGCCGCCGTCGTCAAACTCGTCGCCGCTCAGGAAGAACTCGCGAAACTCGCCGGCAAGGAAAAGCGTTCCTACGAACTCACCGTCGCCAAGGAAAACCTTCTCGAAATCGCCTACGAAATCGCCGGTGACCGCATCGAGGCCGCCATTTACGCGCCTTCCAAAACCGAGCGTGCCAAGAAAGTCGGCGCACTCCGCGACGAGGTCGAAGCCGCCATCAAGGAGCGCGCTCCCGAGGCGACCGATTTCGACGTCGAGCAAGCCTTCGAATACCTTCAGAAGAAGGCGTTCCGCATTTCCATCATGGAAAAAGGCGTCCGCGCCGACGGCCGCGCCATCGGCGACCTCCGCACCCTCTATGGAGAAGTCGGCACCCTGCCACGCGTTCACGGTTCCGCCATTTTCTCCCGCGGAGAAACCCAGGCACTCGCCATCACCACGTTGGCTCCCGCCGACGAGAAGCAACATTTCGACAACTACGCCGGCGGCGAAGACGAGAAGCGCTTCATCCTCCACTACAACTTCCCTCCATTCTCCGTCGGCGAATGCGGACGCATGGGCGGCATCAATCGCCGCGAAATCGGCCACGGCTCGCTCGCTGAGCGCTCCATCGAGCCAGTCATCCCTGACGAAACCGTCTTCCCCTACGCCATCCGCGTTTCCTCGGAAGTCATGGAATCCAACGGTTCCACCTCGATGGCCTCCGTTTGCGCAGGCGTCATGGCACTGCTTGATGCCGGTGTCCCACTCATCCGCCCCGTCGGTGGAATCTCCGTCGGCCTCGTCACCGAGAACAACGAAGACGGCTCCATGAAGTCCCACAAGATGCTCCTCGACATCATCGGTTCCGAAGATTTCTACGGCGACATGGACTTCAAGCTCTGCGGCACCAGCGAAGGTGTCACCGGCTATCAGCTCGACCTCAAGCTCGCCGGCCTTCCGCTCGCCATGCTTGAAGAAGCCATCCACATCGCCAAGGCCGGCCGCACCGCCATCCTTGAGAAAATGGCCGAGTCCATCGTCGAGCCCAAGCCGCTCAGCCCGCACGCCCCACGCATCGTTTCCGTCAAAATCCCAGCAGATCGCATCGGCGAGCTCATTGGGCCAGGCGGCAAGAACATCAAGGGCATCCAGGCCGAGTCCGGCGCCGAGATCAACATCGAGGACGACGGCACCGTGCACATCTACGCTTCCAAGCAGGAAGGCCTCGACCGCGCGAAGGCGATGATCGACCGCATGTTCCAGGAAATCGAAGTGGGCAAGGTTTACACCGGCAAGGTCGTTTCCATCACCCAGTTCGGCGCCTTCATGGAAGTGCTCCCCGGCAAGGACGGACTCGTCCACGTCTCCGAACTCGCCGAAGGCCGCACCGAAAACGTTGAGGACATCGTCAAAAAAGGCGACGTCATCACCGCCAAGTGCCTCGGAGTTGACGAAAAGGGCCGCGTGAAAATGTCCCGCCGCGCCTGGCTCCGCGACCAGAAGGCCGCTGAGGCAGAAGCCCAGCAGCCCGTCGCTGCGGAATAAGGAGTAGCGACATTCCTGTCGATACAAATTCATCATCCATCCAATCAAACCGGCGTCCCCACAAGGGACGCCGGTTTTTTGTGAACTTGAATTCTAAAATAAATTCCCTACCTTTCCCCCATGTCCACCAAGGAGCTCGCCATGGAAACCATCAAGGGTCTTCCCGAAGACGCCTCATGGCAGGAAATTGAAACGCGTATCCATCTGTTAGCCGAAGTCAATATGGGATACGAACAGCTCAAAAGGGGCGAAGGAACGGCGATCACTACCGAAAGCGAGTTTCTCAATCTGGCCAGAGGCAACTGATGAAAGTCATCCTGTCGCCTTCGGCGGTTCTAGATCTCCAATCCATATCCGACTATACTCTCAGAAATTGGGGTTCAGAACAGGAAGAGCGATATCTAAAAGCTCTGTGGGAGAAGCTCGCGTTAATCCAGTCCAACCCCGAATCTCACCGGTTAAGGGAAGACTTGGCAAAAGGCTGCCGCTCCGCCCGTCACGAAAAGCACGTCATCTTCTTCGCCGTTCAAGGGCAAACGCTCCAAATCATCCGCATCCTCCACGGCGCGATGGACTTCAGCAGTCATCTGACAACAGAGGATCTGCTGGACTGATACGCTTCCAAACAAGAAGGCCTCGACCGGGCCACCTTGATGATAGCCCGCCATGTTCCAGTAATTCGAAGTGGGCAAGGTTGTTTCCATGGCGGTTTGGTGCCTTCATGGAAGTTCTCCCGGGTAAAGACGGCCTCGTCCACGTCTCCGAACTCGCCGAAGGCCGCACTGAAAACGTTGAAGACATCGTCAAAAAAGGCGATGTCATCACCGCCAAGTGCCTCGGAGTGGACGAAAAAGGCCGCGTGAAAATGTCCCGCCGCGCCTGGCTCCGCGAGCAAAAAGCCGCCGAAGCCGAAGCCCAGCAGCCAGTAGCTGCCGAATAAGGAGTAGCGACATTCCTGTCGCCTCTTTCTTATCCATCACCAAACCGGTGTCCTCACAAGGGACGCCGGTTTTTTGTGTTTCTGAAAGTGGCTGTGCGTCTCGCAGCAGGCCTTGCTTGTGGCGTCTCGCGGCAACTCTTTCCATCCGTCAGTTTGACAATCAGCCCGCCGAATGGTTTCATTCCCCCATGGCAGCGGTCTCAACATCCTATCCCCACCTTCATCTGGATTCATCCGGACGGGCGTGGGTGGACGGCGCGAACGTCAAGGTTATCGAAATCGCGGCGGACTTTCTCGCCCATGGCTCCTCGGTGGAGGAAATGGCGATTCAGCATCCTCATCTCACACCTGCCATGATCCATTCCGCGCTGGCGTATTACTACGATCATCGCGAGGAATATGAGGAATCGCTTGCGGCCAGCCTGAGTTCCTGCCGGGAAAAAGCCGCCGCAACCATGGAATCGCCACTCCGGGTACGTTTGGGCAAGGTTCCGGCCAGACCATGAGCGTCGCTCTCTACATGGACGTCCATGTGAGAAGGGCGGTCACCAACGGTTTGCGCCTGCGCTGAGTCGACGTGCTTACGGCTCAGGAAGACGGCACCGCTCGCTGGCCCGACGATCGCCTTCTCGACCGCGCTGGAGAACTGGGGAGAATCCTTTTCAGTCAAGATGATGATCTTCTAGCTGAAGCCGAAATCCGCCAGCGGGAAGGCCGCACTTTCACAGGAGTGATCTACGCCCACCAACTCGCCATCACCATCGGCCAATGCGTGAAGGATCTGGAACTCATCGCCAAGGCGGCGGAACCGGAAGATCTCATGAACCGGGTGGAGTTTCTGCCTTTGTAAGAGGCGAAGGTCAGCTCGGATCACTCGCCTGTTCACGTTTTTGAGATATGATGGAGTTCCATGGAACAATAACAATGCTGAACATGCCATCAAGCCCTTCGCAGCGCTCAGGAATGTCATCGGCGGGCTCACGACCGAAAAGGGCATTCGCGACTACCAAGTTTTGTTAAGCCTTTGCCAAACCTGTAAACATAGGGGCGTGGACTTTCTGGATTTCCTCCGTTCGGGAGACAGGGATATTGAAGCTTTTTGGGGAAATCGGAATGCTCCCGCTCGCCCACTGGATATGGCGCAAGATTCAAAAAGGGTTCGTTCCCTCTCGTCTCGTCTTTCCCGAAGAGTCGGCGGCCAAAACGAACATGACGCGATTGCGCGCCGCAGTCCTGGTGGGTAACGCCTTCATGCCAGTGCTCCCTTCGACCGCAGGCGCACCACGACGATAATCGGCTCAGTGAGGCAGGATGGCGCCACCGCCTGCATGACTGTGGAGAGAGCTTCACGCGGAGGTGCTCCGCTGTTATGTGCGGGAGATCCCGCTGCCAACGCTCAAGGCGGGTGACATCCTCGTGTTCGACGTGGGCGATGGAATCATCGAGCCCGCAATCCGTGATTTCGCGATGCGGGTTTACCGCAAGGAGTGAATTTATTAGGAAATATCATCGAGCGTTTTCTGCCCGCGTTGTTTCGTTTCGGGGTCGACTTTTTCGCGGTTGGACATGGCGAGTCCCTCCGCGCCAGCAACTTGTGATCCCCGCGGATGAAAGTTTCTTATGAGGTCATTTGAAAGTGTCCGCATCGCGGAGCATCGTTCCGGTGACCTTGTCGGATTCGGATCTCACGAGGTGGACGCCGTCGGTCGTCTGCCAAGAGCGGTCGCGGTCAAAGGCGAACCAATGATATTTGTCCGACGGGAAACGCTTTTCCATGGCTTTCCTAACGGCGGACGGTTCGGCGAGGGGCTCCAAGGTGGAATCAATCGGCATTTCAAAGAGGATGCATCTCGTGCCGGTGCGGGTGAGTTGGTCGATGAGTTCGCCCAGGTGGTTCACCTTGGATGCGAGCACCGTTTCCGAAGGCGCGCGGTCGAGGTAATCGCGGTTGACCTTCATGATGTTGGCGAAAACATCCGGGTCGATCGCGTGCTCGGCGATTTTCGGTTTCTTGGGAGCTCCGGTGATTTTGGCGAAGCCGTGGCAGACTTTTCCGACGAGTTCGTTGAAGAGGCCGACTTCGAAATTGGACGGGCGGCCCTCTTCCCTGAACACGGGCGAGGCGTCGCGGAGCTTGCGCCGCCACGGGCTGAGCACGTCGGCGAGCATGCTTTTGTCGGCATCGCGCAGGATGGTGTTGGATTCGATCCAGAGGACCTTCGGATGTTTGTTAGTGCCGGCGATGATTTCCAATCCCGTGAACGAACCACCGGCGGGGAAGGTGAGTTTTTCGTATTTCCCGGCGAGCATCTCATCGCTGAGCGTGTTGGCCATCGAGGAGCCGACGATCACATTGGCATCGGCGGGCGTGTCGTGCACGAACTTCTGGGCGCGCAGGTAGTTCGCCCGCTGCTGGCCGGCGATCCAGTAGTAGTCGCGGGAAAGATGCGGCAGCGCGAAATGATAGACGAGTAACAGGACCAGCGCGGTGATGAGTGATTTTTTGATCATGCGTCGGCTCCTTTCTAGAATTGGAAGTAGATGAAGGCACCGGTCGTGCCGCTGTCGAGGATGATGGCGGTCAGCAGCAGCGCGAAGACGATGAATTCAAAGCGGCTGATGCCGGGCTTGCGCTGCTTGAGCAGATACCAGGCGTAATAAACGAGCACCGGGATGGAGTAGGTGATGACGTGGCCGATGAGCCAGTATTTCGTCTCGGCGCGGCTGTGAAACATGGCACCGAGGTAGGCGATGACGTGCTCGAATTTCGGCAGTTTGAACAGCAGCCAGGCGAGGGTGACGAATGTGAAGACCAGCACGGCCTGGACGACTCCGACCAGCCAGTGTTTCGGAAAGCGGATCCAGTTTTTCCCGAATCGCTCCAAAGCGAGCGCGATGCCGTGGAAACTGCCCCACACCGCGTAGCTCCACGCCGCGCCATGCCAGAGGCCGCCGAGGAACATGACGATGAAGAGATTCAGATAGGTGCGGACGTTGCCCTTGCGGTTTCCGCCTAACGGGATGTAGAGATACTCGCGCAGCCAGGTGGAGAGTGAGATGTGCCAGCGCTGCCAGAACTCGGTGAACGAGCGGGAGATGTAAGGGTAGTTGAAATTCTGCGGCAGCACGTAGCCGAACGAGGCGGCGAGGCCGATGGCGATGAGCGAGTAACCCGCGAAGTCGGCGAAGATCTGCATCGAGTAGCCGAAGAGCAGGGAGATGAGCGTGAGCGGCGATTCGTTGAGGAAATACGGATACTCGATCCAGAACGTGGAGTCCTTGAGATTGTCCGCGATGACCATTTTCAGGAAATAGCCGGTGACCAGCGAGCGGAAGACGATCTGCCAGTTGATTCCCGAAAATTCCTTCGGCACGATCTGTGGATAGAATTCATGCGCTTTGATGATGGGACCGGCGACGAGGCTGGGGAAGAACGCCTTGAAAAGCATCGTGTGCTTCAGGTGCTCGACAAAGGAGTCCGGCACCATTTCCGGATAGCCGAAAGGATCGTTAGGCTGCTTCGAGCGGAAGACCTCGACTACCAGACTGATGCCTTGGAACGTGAAGAACGAGATGCCGATGGGGAGCGGGATGGTCACGAGGAAATGACCGACGGACCCGTGGTCACCGCCGAAGAGCGTCTTTGCGACCAGCGGCCCGTATTTGAAAAGCAACAGCAGACCGAGGTTGAGCGAAACGCCCATGATCGCCCAGAATTTCTGCGAGGAGACTTTCCCGGTGGCGATCTTGTAGCTGGTGACCACGTTGATCAGGATCGACAGGATCAACAGGATGACCAGCAGCGGCGCCTCCCACGAGTAGAACAGGAAACTTGCGGCCGTCAGCACGATCACCTGCAACGACCGCAGGGGCCGCAGGTAGTAGATCACGAAGGTGATCAGGACCAGGACGACAAAGGGGAGGCTGGTGAAAAGCATTGGGGGACGAAGCTTTGCATTTTCCGTGCCCGGGAGCGACGGCCTGCGTGAAATTCATCACGCGGCGTTCGCCATCCGGATGCGAATCGGGCGATTTTTTAGCCGCTGCGGGGACTTTTGGAAAGTTTTTTAGCGGAGACTACGCGATGGCGTGGGGCACCACATTCTCCAACCGTCAGTCAAAGCGGCACCACCATGCCCTCGGCTTCGGCCAGTTTTTTCTGGTTGGCGTCGAAGGTTAGAAATTGTGCCGCACCGAGATGGACGGCGGTGGCGACGTGCAGGATGTCGGCGAGGCCATGGCCTCCGGATTCCGTGTGTTTCGCGCTCAGTTTCTCGGCGATCCGGTGCACGTCCGCCCAGTCCGGGGCGACCATTTCCAGGATGTCGTCCGCGAGATCGGATTGCAGCGCTCGCATCATGGCCGCGCCTTCGGTTTTGGAGAAGCCCTTGCTACGGTCCTTTTCGAACAGGCGGCTCTGAAAACGAAGGGACTGGCGGAACTCCAGCAGCAGGAAGGTGGAGACGAGCAACGGCTCCGACAACGTCTTCTGATAGGCGACAGCCTGCGGCGAAGTGTGCTGTTTGCGGTAGAGCGAGCAGATGAAGGAAGTGTCGGGAAAAATGCTCATCCTTCCTCCCCTTCGAGCTCGGCTTCCTTCATCTCCCGGACTTCCTCCTCGGTGAAGACCCGTTCTCCCCAGATATCATCCAGCCTCGCCATGAAATCGACTTTCGGTTTCGTGGCTGTTGCCGACTTCGAAGTCGCCGAGAGGAAACCGATGGGCTTTCCCCGCTTTTCGATGCGGATTTCTTCGCCTTCGCCGAGCCAGGCTTCGACTTTGGAAAAGTTGTTCCGGAGGTCGCGGACGGTCACGGTTTTCATGTGGACATATTGTGTCCACATTGAGAATTTGTCAACGATACGAAAAAGCCGGACAGGTTTCCCTGCCCGGCTTTTTGTTAGCTGTTGCGTCGGTCTGCTTGTCCCGGCGAAGCTTTCGCGAAGCCGGATGACCGTCGCGGACGATTTACATCATTCCGCCCATTCCGCCCATGCCGTGGTCGTGACCACCGCCGCCACCGCCGGCTGCTTCCTTGGCAGGAAGGTCGGTGATGAGGCATTCGGTGGTGAGCAGGAGTCCGGAGATGGACGCTGCGTTTTGGAGCGCGGTGCGGGTGACCTTGGTTGGATCGACCACGCCGGAAGCGATGAGGTCTTCGAACTTGTCGGTCGCGACGTTGTAGCCTTCGCCACCTTTGCCTTTTTTAACTTGTTCGACGATGAGCGCTGCCTCGCGGCCAGCGTTGGCAACGAGCTGGCGAAGTGGCGATTCGACGGCGCGGGCAACGATGCCTGCTCCGGTCGCTTCATCACCCGTGAGGCCAAGGTCGCCGATGGCGGCTTGAGCGCGGATGAGGGCAGTGCCACCACCGGCGACGATGCCTTCTTCAACGGCCGCACGGGTCGCGTGGAGGGCGTCTTCGACGCGGGCTTTCTTTTCCTTCATCTCGGTTTCGGTGGCTGCACCGACGTTGATGACGGCGACGCCGCCTGCGAGCTTGGCAAGGCGCTCTTGGAGCTTCTCGCGGTCGTAATCGCTGGTGGTGTCTTCGATCTGGCGGCGGATTTGATTCACGCGGCCGGTGATGCCTTCGGACGTGCCGCCACCTTCAACGATGGTGGTGTTTTCCTTGGTGATGGTGATGCGCTTGGCTTCGCCGAGGTCGCTGAGTTCCACGCCTTCGAGCTTGATGCCGAGGTCTTCGGTGATCACGCGGCCACCGGTGAGGATGGCGAGGTCTTCGAGCATGGCCTTGCGGCGATCGCCGAAACCAGGAGCCTTCACGGCAGCGATGTTGAGGATGCCGCGGAGCTTGTTCACCACGAGAGTCGCGAGGGCTTCACCTTCGACGTCTTCGGCGATGATGAGGAGCGGGCGGCCGGTCTTGGCAACCTTTTCAAGGAGAGGAAGCATGTCCTTGAGGGAGGAAATTTTCTTCTCGTTGATGAGGATGTAAGCGCTCTCGAGGAAGGCTTCCATGGACTCGGGGTTGGTGACGAAGTAGGGGCTGAGGTAGCCTTTGTCGAACTGCATGCCTTCGACGACTTCGAGGGTGGTTTCGATGCCTTTGGCTTCTTCCACGGTGATGGTTCCGTCCTTGCCGACCTTGTCCATGGCTTCGGCGATGATGCCGCCGATTTCCGCATCCGAGTTGGCGGAAATGGAAGCGACCTGGGCGATTTCCTTGGCGTCGGAGACGGGCTTGGAAAGCACTTTGAGTTGGGCAACGATGGCTTCGGTGGCCTTCATGATGCCGCGTTGAAGCGAGATCGGGTTGGCACCGGCGGTCACGTTGCGGAGGCCTTCTTTGTAGATGGCTTCGGCAAGCACGGTGGCGGTGGTGGTGCCGTCGCCGGCGATGTCGGAAGTGCGGCTCGAAACCTCGCGGATCAGCTGGGCACCCATGTTTTCATAAGGGCACTCAAGTTCGATTTCCTTGGCAACCGAGACACCGTCCTTGGTGATGGTTGGGGAACCGAATTTCTTGTCGAGGATCACGTTGCGTCCTGCTGGTCCGAGCGTTGCCTTGACGGCGCGCGCGAGTTTTTCCACACCGCGCAGGAGGGCCTGGCGTGCGGCTTCGTCGAATTGGAGTTGTTTGGCCATGATGGTATGATTTGAGATTTGAGATTTGAAATTTCAGATTGGGCGATCAGCCGACGATGCCGAGGATGTCGGACTCGTTGATGATGAGGACTTCTTGTCCGTCCAGTTTGACTTCGGTACCGCCGTATTTGGAGATGAGAACCTTGTCGCCGACCTTGACCGTGAACTCGATGAGCACGCCCTTGTCGTCCTTGCCGCCGGTGCCGAGGCTGAGCACTTCAGCTTCCTGAGGCTTTTCCTTGGCGGTGTCCGGAAGGACGATGCCGCCGGAGCTGATGGAATCAGCTTCGAGACGCTTGACGAGGACACGTTGTCCGAGTGGTTTGATGTTAGCCATAATGTTATATGTGTTTGGTTTGGTTTCTGTGAGAAGCCACTCTACTGACGCAGAGTGGAAAGTGTTTGGGAAAGAGAGTGGTTATTAGGAACCGCCTTTGCGGGGAAGTTTCTTTTCTTCGGAATTCAGGCGGCGTTGGACTTTCTTGAGATCCTCGGAGGGAGGGAGATTTTCAGGAACGATATTTCGCTCACCTAACAAACCGCGCACGTCGGTGTTGTTTTTGACGTGTTCGTGGGAGATCGAGTGTTCCGTGTCCAATCCATCGCGACTGATGCTGAAGGTCGTGATTTCGTTGGCGAAGTCCTTGGCCTTGATGGTGATGGTCGGAAGGAAATCGGCCAGCGGCCGATTGTCCGGGACGCCGAGGCGGGTCTTCATGTCCTGGGTGCTTTTGCCACCGAACAAAGCCTGATCGCCTTTGCTGCGGATGATTCCGAAACTCCGGTCGTCTTCGAGCTTTTCGAAAATGAGAGAGGAAAGCAGCTTCTCGGATTCGGTCAGCTTTTTGCGGGCTTGCAGTCGCTCGACCTCCGCGATGCGGAGTTCGATGAGTTCTTGCCGGCGGGTCTGGAGCGCGAAATAAGTCTGGCAAAACGCGATCTCGTCCTTCGCCGGATCGCCGTTCTGGGCGATGAGGTAGCAGGCGTAGCGGGTGAGCATGAAATCCTGGATCTCACGCTGTCCGCCCTTGCCGTGGCTGATCAATTTCGTGACCTCACGAAATTGATCGGAAACCTTATTCCCAGAGGATTCGCAGGCGGTCATCGCATCGCCGATCACCTTGCGGAAATTCTCCCATCTCAGGTATCCGAGCACCGTTTGCAGGTCCCGCGCCAGCCAGAATTCCACACCGAACTCCAGCTCGACTTGGACGAGCTGTTCGAGTTCCGAAAGGAGTTTTGAGATGACGGATTTCTTCATGGCCGGGGATCATGGATCAATTTCCCGACGTCGGGAAATTGATCGAGGTTTGTCACCATCCGCACATCCCACGCTGCCGCAAGGCTGGCAACCGACTCCGGAGAGAGCGGGCGCAGCGCGGCGAGGCGTTGGTGTTTGGTGGTGAGGGTTGGCATTCGATGTATCAAAGCTGAATATGTTCCACTCAACTATCTTTTCTTTACCAATACGGTCGCTTCTTGGAGCAGTGTATTCATACCTTCACTAAAATCTCCACGTACCTGATAGTCCGCGATTCTCAATATATCGGAAGATCCAAGATCAATTACTCCTCTGTAATACCAGCCATACACACTTGGTTCAACATGTTCACCCTCTGGATCAATATCAGAAATTTCGTTGGTAGTTGTCTCAGCAATCTTAAATCCATTTTTATCAATAAATTCGATCTTAATTTTATTCTCCAGATTTGAACCGGCTGGGCTTTTGCTATCAGCTACTTGGGTCGCTTGAAAGGCTGCCAAAATCCTATGGGCCATTTTTTCTGCGTCTGGCCCACTCCCGCCGCCAACCCCCGCAATACCCAAGACTCTTTGCCGAACTTCAAGAATCCAATACAATTTTGAATCATGACTTTTGCACTGCAAATTAAAAACTAGCACGTCACTGCTAAGAATTCCTAGCGATTGCAACTCGCTTTCCACTTGCCGAAATTCTCCTTGGGCAGTGCCGTCTTTTTTTTTCGGATCGCAACCTAGCAGCGTAAACACAGCGAGACCGATAGCGATTAAGCAACCATATCTCGAATAGTGTGTATTTTTCATGAGTTTGCTGGCTAAAAAGATCTAAGACTTGCGTGAACTATATTGGAATTGGCATGCACAGTTCCGTCACATCTTGATTCCAGATAATAACTTCGATCCCGCTTGGTTTAAATTCTCTAAAATGGTCTTCGATATACTTCCTACGTTTTGATCTTCCTCGCCTTTGGATATACGGAAAACAAAATTGAACCCAATCATCCTCATCAGCAATTTTCAACCTAAAACCTATGGGACGAACAGCGGGTGTCTCAGAACAATATGATTTAATCATATCCCGTAATGACAATCTTTTCATATAACTTATAAAATTTGAATATGATCAATCCACCACTTCGGCATCGACGACTTTACCTTTGGCTTGCTTCGGCTCGTTGGAGGCGGGCTCGACGTCGGGCATTTCGGCTCCGCCTGCGCTGGCACCGGCTTTTTGGGCGGCTTCGGCGAGGGCTTGGAGGGAACCTTCGAGATCGCTGACGGCGCTGTTGATGGTGTCAACGTTGTCGCTGGAGATCGCGTCTTTCACGGCTTGGATCTTGCCGTTGAGGAGGTCCTTGAGTTCGGCGGGGGCGTTGTCGCCGAGTTCGCCGAGTTGTTTTTCGACGTTGAAGACGAGGTTGTCGGCCTTGTTCTTGGCATCGACTTTTTCCACGCGCTTCTTGTCTTCTTCGGCGTGGGACTCGGCGTCGCGCTTGGCTTGCTCGATCTCATCCTTGGAAAGGCCGGAAGAGCCTTGGATGGAGATTTTCTGTTCCTTGCCCGATTGCTTGTCCTTGGCGGAAACGTGGAGGATGCCGTTGGCGTCGATGTCGAAGGTAACTTCGATTTGCGGCTCGCCGCGGCGGGCGGGGGCGATGCCGTCGAGCTTGAAGTTTCCGAGGAGTTTGTTGTCGGAGAACATCGGGCGCTCGCCTTGGCAGATGCGGATATCGACAGCGGGCTGGCTGTCGGAGGCGGTGGAGAAAATTTGGGATTTCTTAGCCGGGATGGTCGTGTTGCGCTCGATCATGGCGGTGGCGCGGGAGCCTTCCGTTTCGATGGAGAGGGTGAGCGGGCTGACGTCGAGGAGGAGCACGTCTTTGACATCGCCGCGGAGGACGCCGCCTTGGATGGCCGCGCCGATGGCGACGACTTCATCCGGGTTGACGCCTTGGTGCGGGGTCTGGCCGGCGAGTTCGCGGGCGATTTCGACGACTTTCGGCATACGGGTCATGCCGCCGACGAGGACGAGTTCGTTGATTTCCTTGGGCGTAAGGCCGGCTTCCTTGAGGCAATCGCGGACGGGTTTCTTGGTGCGCTCGAAAAGGGAATCGGTGAGCTGTTCCAGCTTGGAGCGGGTGAGGGTGAGCTGGATGTGCTTTGGTCCGGTGGCATCGGCCGTGATGAAGGGCAGGCTGATGTCGTAGGATTGGGTGGAGGAGAGGGCAATTTTGGCTTTTTCGGCTTCCTCCTTGATGCGCTGGAGGGCGTCGGGCTGGCCGGAGAGGTCGATGCCTTGGTCCTTTTTGAATTCGCCGACGATCCATTGGATCAACGTGTTGTCCCAGTCGTCACCGCCGAGGGAGGTGTCGCCATCGGTGGCAAGGACTTCGAAAACGCCGTCGCCGATTTCCAAGACGGAGATGTCGAAGGTGCCGCCGCCGAGGTCATAGACGGCGATTTTTTCGTCGGACTTCTTGTCGAGTCCGTAAGCGAGGGCGGCTGCGGTCGGCTCGTTGATGATGCGGAGCACTTCGAGGCCGGCGATTTCACCCGCGGCCTTGGTGGCGTTGCGCTGGGAGTCGTTGAAATAAGCAGGAACGGTGATGACGGCTTGGGTGATTTTTTCGCCGAGCTTGGCTTCGGCATCGGCCTTGAGTTTGCCGAGGACCATCGCGGCGATTTCCTGGGGTGAGTAGGTTTTCTTCTCGCCGGCCACTTCCACTTGGATGTGGGCGTCTCCATTCGCAGCGGCGACGATGGTATAGGGCATGCGCTTGTCGGCGTCCTTGAGTTCGGAGAACTTTCGGCCGATGAGGCGCTTGGCCGAGAAAATCGTATTTTGCGGGTTGGTCACCGCTTGGCGTTTGGCGGCTTGGCCGACGAGGCGCTCACCGTTTTTTGCGAATGCGACGACGGACGGGGTGGTGCGTGCGCCTTCCGAGTTTTCGAGGACGGTGGATTCGCCGCCTTCCATGACGGCCATACAGGAGTTGGTGGTGCCGAGGTCGATTCCGAGAATTTTGGACATTGGGGTGGTTTGTTTCTGATTTAGCCCGTGAGGGCGTTGAATTGATGCCATCCTTTCGCAGAGAATGTGCCACAATGCCGCAGCCGCAACATAACAACCTAGAAACAAAGGATTTATGAATTTAACACCCCGTGAATCTCTGTGAATTTTTGGCAAAATCGCGACATTTTGGCACATTCCAGCCCGGACAAACTGTCGCAGCGCGCGCATTTGCACGCTTTTCGTTTCCGATCTTGTGTCATGGCGTCATCACCGCCTAGGGTCCGCCGCACTTCATGAGAGCTCAGCCTTTCAGATGGATCGCGCGTGGTGAACCGTTTCGGAAAAACGAAAAAGGTTCGGAGGGCGCGTTTCCACCGATACTCGAGCACCTGATCCGCCAACGGGGACTTCCTGCGGGCGTGGATCTGGAGGGCTACCTGCGCCCGCGACTGAGGGACCTAGCCGATCCGTTCCTGATTCCGGACATGAAACCGGCGGTGGAGCGGGTACTGCAGGCGATCGACCAGAAGGAAAAAGTCTGCATTTACGGCGACTACGACGTGGATGGCGTCACCTCGATCACGCTGATGCGGCGGATTTTGAGGGCTTATGGTCTGGAGCCCCGCTATTTTATCCCGCGCCGCGGACCGGAAGGATACGGCCTGAGCACGGCGGCGCTGAAACGCTGCATGGAGGAAGGGCCGAAGCCGGATCTGATGATCACGGTGGACTGTGGGACGGTTTCCATCCCGGAAGTGGCAGCGTTGCGGGCGGATGGAATCGACGTGCTGATTGTGGATCACCATGAGCCGGAGCGTTCGGGTCGGCCGGATTGCTGCGCGCTGGTGAATCCGAAGTGCGGGACAGAATTTACCTATCTTTGCGCGGCGGGAGTGGTTTTCAAACTGGGCCATGCGCTCCTGAAGACCCGGCCGATTGATTTGGATCTAAAGGAACTCATTGATCTGGTGGCGGTTGCGACCATTTCAGACATCGTGCCGATGATCGGCGAAAACCGCCTCATGGTGCGCCACGGGCTGAAACACCTGCCGAGCACGATGAATCCCGGCCTCCGCGCCTTGCAGGAAGTCACGGGCATGAACGGCACGGCCACCTCGATGGACGTCGGTTTCCGCATCGGACCGCGCCTGAATGCCGCCGGGCGGATGGATGTGCCGGAGGACGCGCTGGCGACTTTGACGACCGACTGCCGCCGTCTCGCTCACGACCTCGCGCTGAAACTCGACGCCTACAATAAAGAGCGCCAAACCCACGAAGGCCTCATCCGCCGGGAAGCGGTGGAAATGCTCACCCGCGATTTCGATCCGGCGCGCGATCCGGTGATCGTGCTCGGTTCGCGGACCTGGCACCACGGCGTCGTCGGCATCGTCGCCTCGCGGCTGATGCGGCAGTATCACAAGCCCACCTTCGTCATCGCCATCGACGAGGCGGGCGTCGGAAAAGGCTCGGGCCGCAGCATCGACGGGATTTCACTCGTGGAGGCGATCCGCTCGTGCGAAGTCGACCTTATCGCCGGCGGAGGACATGCGATGGCCGCCGGGCTTTCGATCGACGAGGAAAAAATCGACGTTTTCCGGAAAAATTTCTCCGACTACGTGCTCAACCACACCAGCCCCGAGCAACGCCAGCCGAAACTGATGTACGATGCGGAAATTTCCTTCGATCAGCTCTCGCTCGAATTCCTCTCCAGCTACGATCTCCTCCAGCCCTTCGGCAGCGGCAATCCCCAACCGGTTTTCATCTCCCGCAACGTCGGTCTGAGCCGGCCACCGCTGCACATGAAAAACCACCACCTGCGTTTCATGCTGCGCCAGGGCTACCACGAGCAGGACGCCGTCTTCTTCGGCGGCGGCGAGTATCCCCTGCCCGATCCGCCGTGGGACATCGCGTTCACGATTGATAGAAACACCTTCCGCGGCCGGACCACGCTGCAGCTCATCATCCAGGACGTGCGCGCGGCGGAGCTAAGTTAGATCTCCTCCGCGACCACTTGCTTCGGCTTCAGCAGCGAGTAGAGCAGGAAACTAACAGCAAAGATACCCAATGCGATCACCGGCGCGACCCATGCACCGGGCTTTTCAGCGGTGAACGCCGCATGCACCCGGACGGCCACGAGCAGGGCACAAACCAGCGCTCCCAGAATGGGAACCGCGAGTGGGACATCGAAGCCATCGGTCGGTTCGCTCGGGCGGCGTTTCAGAACGATTAGAGAAATGTTCACCAACGTGAAAACGACGAGCAACAGCAGCACCGTCGCTTCCGCCAGAGGTTTCACGCCGCCGCTGAGGATGAGCAGCGAGACGATCACAAAAAGCACGATGATCGCCAGTTGCGGAGTACGGCGTTTCGCATGCAGTTTTCCCAACACCGCCGGCAGCAGGCCCTGGCGGCTCATGCCGTAAAGCAGGCGCGAGCCCATCAGATAGTTGAGCAGCGCGGTGTTACCGATGGCGAAAATCGTGATGCCGAGGTAAACGCGGTCGATGCCGTGGAACCAAGGGGCCGCCCGGTGGGCGACCTCCATCAGCGGCGTCTTGCTGGCCGCGAGTTCGCGCCATGGCAGCACGGAAACGGCCGTGATCGCCACCGCCATGTAGATCAGCGTAGCGAGGATCATCGCGCCTATCAGACCGAACGGGATGTCGCGCTTCGGGTTCTTCACCTCCTCGCTGACGTTGAGAATGTCCTCGAATCCGATGAACGAAAAAAACATCAGCACCGCCCCCTGCAGCACCAGCGCCAGCGTGATCCCGGAACCGATACCGGACGTATCCGCAGGCGTTTCCAAATAATTCACCCCGCCCCAGTGACTCACCCCCACGGCGATGATGAAAAGCAGCCCCGACGCCTCCACCACCGTGCAAACCACGTTCACCCACATGCTCTCCCGGATGCCGCGAAAAATCACGCAACCGACCAGAAACACCAGCCCGATCGCCACCACCTTGATCGGCAGCGCGAATCCCACCGCTTTTTCCAGATTCTCTGCGATCGCCTGCGCCCCCGTGGCCATGCTCGTCAGCCCACTCATCATCACCGCGATGCCGACCACGTAACTCAGCGCCGGCCAACCCAACGCCCGCTGCGTCACATACGCCGCCCCGCCCGCCTTCGCATACCGCCCGCCCACGCAGGCGTAGGACAAGCCGGTTAGAAGCGCCGCCACCATCGCCGCCAGAAACGCCAGCCACACCGCATTTCCTAACGACTCCGCCGCCCGGCCGACCAAGGCGTAGATGCCCGCGCCGAGCATCGAGCCGAGGCCGTAGAAAAGCACCTGCCAGCGGCCGAGGGTGGGCTGGAGACCGGAGTGGATGGCGGGATTTTCTGGCACCGGGATCGACGTGTGCAGTCAGCGTGCCGGAGCACCGGACTATTTCGGCAGCCCCCTCCCCTACGGCCGCACCACCGTCACCGCTTTGCTACCCGCCTCGTTGCCAGTCGTTAGAATGACATACACCTTGAACGATGCCTCCGTGCCCGGTTCTGCGAGGGAAAACGCCGTGTGAAACTGCCGTGGCGTGCCTTTCGGGATCGTCGCCAGCACCACCTCGTCCTCTCCATTATAATCCGGACCCGGCACGCCGCGGACCTGATAGCCTTCCAAATCCACCTCCTTGGATTCCGTGAAAACGATCACCGCCTCTTGCGTCGCCGCGTCGAAAGTGGCCGAGGCCATCACCGCTTCCGGCGTGTGGCCGGCGGGTGGATAAATCAGCGGGATCGTATTCACCAGCGGGCTGTCCGGCGGGAAAATCCCCTCCACCGCCGGCCGATACGCGGAAAGCACCGCCTTCGCCGCCGTTTGGAGCTGATTGCGCTTTTCACGGGCGATTTTCAGATCCAGCACCGAGGTGTTCAACAGCGTGTAGAGCGCGGAAAGCGCCACCACCTCCGCCGTGAAATTCGCCAGCGTATAGCCCTCGGCCAGCACCACGTCCGTCCCGTCTTCATTCACGCGCTTCCAAATATTCGCAAAATCTTTCACCGGCGGCAGGATAACCTCCTGCGCGGAAGTGATCACCGGCAGCTCCGGCAGCGCCTTCAAATACGGAGAATCCACCGGCAACACCCCCCTGAACCGCCGCCCCAGCTCCTGCGTGCGGACGAGCACCGCCCGCTTCGCATTCTCCAACCGCGCCCGGTCGATCTCCTTGCCATTGAGTTTCCCCACCACATCCGTGGCCGCCCCATCCAAGTCTGTCCGCAGCGCCATCAGGTCCGCCCGCGTCGTTCCCTCCCGCGTCACCAACCCCGTCCCTGCCAATGCATCCGCATTCACCGCCGCCCAGTGGGCGAGGAATTCATCAAGCGTGGAAACATAAGACGTAGGTCCGGAGATCATGAGCGTGTGGGGTATGATTTTAAACTGATCGGGCCAATCGCCACCCGAAATCGAGATGATCATGAACAGAGCTTAAAAATAATCAACCGAAATCTTCGCATTGCCAGACTGAACGCTCTTGATGGTGAACTGAACGAGCGCAAGGACTGATTTTAAGGAATGTCAGCGAGGTAATGGAAAATATTTTGGAGATAAGATCATAAACCATTTTCTTTTATACTCCCGCGCCTCATGTTTTGGGGAAACTCCCCGGGCATTTTCCACAAATTGTCATGCGCGGCAGTATATACTGTGTTCAGCGTGAAACGGCTCGATTACAACGAAAGCTCGGGCTGTTCGCTGAGGACCGCTCTTTTGGCTTTTTTGAAGATATACAACCGCGCATCGGGATTTATGAAAACGGTTCGGAGGTGGCGGAGCGTTCAAGGGGAGCACATGCGCCCTCGCATGTGGTTTCCGGCGCCCTCGCCGGAAACTGGGGTGGAATGGCCTGAAACGCCTGTCTTCGGCGGGGGCGCCAAAGACAACACGCGTGGCGCGTGTGCTCCCCGAAGATTTTCACGCCATTCTTCCGCCAGAACACAGTCCCACAAATCTTTACGCGCGGCAGTATAAGATCCGGCTCGTAATCGGGATGTTCAGCCCGGACCTTGCCGGAGTGGAGATCTTCGATGGTCAGGATTTGCAGGCGTGGGAACTTGTTGCCCTTGACGTTGGTGTAGAAGCCGGACTCGGCGATCATCGGCTTGGTGGGAGGGGTGAAGGTGATGACGTTATGCTGCCGCGCGTCATGATTTGTGAAAACGTGGCTGAAGCGTCTCGCTCCAGTCTGTTGTCCGGGCGTCTTGCCCGGAGTCCGCATGCGTGAGGCGAGACGCCTCCGCAACGGCCTGGCGCGAGACGCGCCAGCCACTTCCTCGCCATAAGCGTTTCCATAAATTCTCATGCGCGGAGGTATATTGATGATGAAGGGTAGCCGCTGTCGGCGTACATTACGTCTCAACGATATTCTCGCTTTCGTGGCCCTTGGGGGACTTGAAGAGGAGCTTGCAGTCGCGCTTCGAGTTGGATGGCGGATCGAGGTGAATGGGGTCCACGGAATCTGTCACGATGGAGGACCGGAGGACGTGGAGATTATCGCCGTTATACAGGTGATTCATGTTTCCTGAGATAGAGAGGAAAACAGTGCATAGCGCAAGCCTGCAATCTGTGAGAAAGCGGGAGGGTAGATGGGGCGGATAGAATTTCGGCTGGCGGGAATGTCACCGGGGCGGATGGTAAACGGAGGATTGCACTTGGAAGGGCTCTGCGTGGCTAGGCACCACCGGCGCAGATCAAAAGGGGAGCACACGCGCCCCCGCGTGTGCGGCTACGGCGCCCTCGCCGGAGCCGGACTCACAACGGAGAAATCGCCCGCATCACCGGAGCCCCTGCCGCTTTGTCCCACTGGAGGATACGCAAGGAAATCCATCTGCTAATGACAGCGCCGCCCGGATGAGGCGAGGGCGCCCCATCCCACACGCGAGGGCGCGTGTTGCTCCCCTTTCGCGCCCTCATTCGGGAATCCACACGCTGACGCCACCAGCGGGGCATGGGAATTCCGCCCAGCCGTCTTCGCCGATGAGGATCTTTTCCGGTCGGTGGCCGAGGGTGTCATGGAAGGTCTTTCCTGCGTAGGGGTTGCCCATTTCCATGAGCTTGGTGGATTCGTCGCGGTTGCCCATGACAACGGCGCAGCCGGGGTGTTCGCCATCGCCGAGGCGGGTGAAGCCGATGCAGTCAGGCTCGTCGAAATAGACGTTCTGGTCGCCATAGGCGTTGTTTTTCCGGGCTTGCAGGAGGTTTTCGAGGCAATCGACCTTGGCGAGATCGATCTCGTAGTCCTCACCGTCGCGGCCTTTGTCTTTGTATTTCGCGCCGTAGAGGTCCGGATAGAAAACGCAGGGGTAGCCCTCGGCACGGAGGAGGATGAGGGCGTAGGCGTGGGGCTTGAACCAGGCGGCGACGGGGGCTTCGAGGGACTGGAGCGGCTGGGTGTCGTGGTTGTCCACGAGGGTGACGGCGAAGAGCGGACTGGCCATCATCAGCGAGTTGTCGAGGATGGTGCGGAGGGCGGAATCGAACAGGCTCATGCAGCCATCGGTGGCGGCGAGGTAGCGCTGGAGGAGATCGAGATTTCCGGGTGCCCAGTATTCACCGACGGCGAACAGGTTTTTGTCGGTGTTCTGCCGGAGGACATGGAGCCAGTCCTTGTAGAACTGTGGGGCGACGTGTTTGACGGCATCGAGCCGGACGCCGTGGAAAGCGGTTTGTTCGTGCATTCAATTTCCCCAGTGGCTGAGCTCGGCGGCGACGTGCGGGTTGCGGGTCTCGACGTCGCAGAGCATGAGGTAGTCGTAGTTTCCCATCTCGTCATCGATCACATCGTCCCAGTTGTGGCCGTGTTCGGTGATAATGCGCTAGATGCCGTTGCCCTCCTCGCCCTCGGCGTAATCGACGCCGGTGAAGCAGGTGAAATCCCACAGGAAAGAGGAGTAAGTATCGCCGCGGCCGGGGAAAGTGAACTTGGTGTAGGAGCGGATCTCGTAGTGCCCGGAGAGGGTCTTGGAGCGGTCGTCCGGATCCACCTTCACGACGTGGAAGGACTCGAGCTCGTCAGCGCCGCCGCGGTGGTTGAACACGACGTCCACAATGACGCCGACGCCGTTTTCCTTGAGCACCTTGCAGGCGTGGAGAAACTGCTCACGGTCCCCGTATTTGGTGGGGAAGGAGCCTTTCTGGTTGAACTCACCGAGATCGAAGAGATCGTAAACATCATAGCCCGTGCTGTAGCCGCCGCCCGCGCCTTTGCAGGCGGGAGGCAGCCATGCGGCGGTAAATGCCGAGGCCCGCGAGGTAGGCCGCCTGCTCTGCGGCGTGGGGCCACAGGAAAGAATCTCCGGGGGTGTAGCAGTGGAAGAATTGAATCATGGTAGCGTTCATAAAAAGGGGAGGTGGTGGAACAAATTCGCACCGCCCGTAGCAGGAAGCGGCCCAAGTTTGATGCCTTGGAATTTCCCATAACTGCGGGAAATTCGTCTTCCCCGCGGGATGGGGCGCTGCGCAAAATGCATGACCCGGGATTGATTCGGGCAATTTGCGAATATTTTCCTGAACTTGGCCTGCCGAGCGGCCAGCGATGCGCGGATTTCCCTGAAATTTGCGGTTTGCAAGTTGGCTTTCCCGGACTTCAATCCCGCACCGTCCCCATGAGCCATCCTACCTTCCGCATTGCCATCGGAGCCGATCACGGCGCCGTCGATTTGAAAAACGCCGTCGCCGCCCACCTGAAGAAGGTGGGGCATGAGGTCACTGATTTCGGCACGCAGGGCCACGAGCCGGTGGATTACGGGGATTATGCGAATGTCGTGGCGCGGAATGTGGCGGATGGCACTTATGATTTCGGCATCCTTGCCTGCACTTCCGGCGTCGGCATGAGCATCGCGGCGAACCGCCACCGCCACGTCCGCGCGGCGAATGTGCGCAGCGTCGAGGAAGCCACGATCACCCGCTCGCACAACGATGCGAACATTCTTTGCCTCGCCGGGAAATACACGGACGAGGCGACCGCGATCGCCATGGCAGACGCGTTTCTCGTCACTGCCTTCGAGGGTGGGCGTCACGAAGGACGCGTTTGCAAATCGTCCGGCAGCCGCATCGCGGAGACCGATCCTGCGATTTATGCCGCGATCACGGCGGAAGAGCATCGCCAGCGGAACAACATCGAGTTGATCGCTTCGGAAAATTTCACCTCGCCTGCCGTGATGGAAGCGCAAGGTTCCGTGCTGACGAACAAGTATGCCGAGGGCTATCCCGGCAAGCGCTGGTATGGCGGCTGTGAAAACGTGGACGTCGTCGAGCAACTCGCGATCGACCGCGCGAAGGAGCTTTTCGGAGCGGATCACGCGAACGTCCAACCGCACTCCGGCTCGCAGGCAAACACGGCGGTTTATTTCTCCGTGCTCAAGCCCGGCGACAAGATTTTCACGATGGACCTCGCCCACGGCGGTCACCTCACCCACGGCCACAAGGCCAATTTCTCCGGCCGTTTCTACAACGTCACCCACTACGGCGTCTCTCCCGACGACGAACGCATCGACTACGCCGAACTGGAAAAAACCGCCCGTGAGCTCAGGCCGGCGCTCATCACCGTGGGGGCTTCCGCTTACTCGCGGATCATCGATTTCGAACGTATGGGCAAGCTCGCCCGCGAGGTCGGCGCGTATCTTTTCGTCGATATGGCGCACATCGCCGGCCTCGTCGCCGCCGGTCTGCATCCGACCCCGTTCCCGCATGCGGATTTCGTGACATCGACGACCCACAAGTCCCTGCGCGGACCGCGTGGCGGCATCATTCTTTGCAAAGAGGAGTTCGCGAAAAAAATCGACTCTCAGGTGTTCCCCGGCATCCAGGGCGGCCCGCTGATGCACGTCATCGCGGCGAAGGCCATCTGCTTCGGTGAGGCGCTGAAGCCTGAGTTCAAGGAATACTCCGCGCAGATCATCAAGAACGCACAAGCCATTGCTGCCCGCCTCACGCATCACGGTTTCCGGATCTGCTCCGGCGGCACGGACAACCACGTCATGCTGGTGGACCTCCGCGACAAGGGACTCAACGGCACCGACGCTTCGCACGCGCTCGATGAAGCCGGCATCACCGTCAACAAGAACGGCATCCCCTTCGACACCGGCAGCCCGATGAAGCCCAGCGGCATCCGCATCGGCACGCCCGCCGTCACCACCCGCGGCATGAAGGAAACTCATGTCGAGCAAGTGGCCGATTTCATCCACGAAGCCTTGTCCGACCACACCAACGTCGCCAAGCTCCACGCCATCCGTGAGCGGGTCTTCGCCTTCAACCGCGCGTTCCCGCTGCCGTGGTAGAATGGGAAATTTTGAATGATGGATTTTGAATGTTGAATTCAATCCGCGCTCATGCGGCCCCCATCCATCCAAAATTCAACATCCAGAATTCAACATCTCTTCCAATGAATCCCTTCCGCGAAGACCTTGTCTCACGCTCGCCCGCCGAGCCTTGCTCCATCGTCATCTTCGGTGCCACCGGAGACCTGACGCACCGCAAGCTCATCCCGGCGTTGTATAATCTCGCGGTGGATGGCGAGCTGCCGACCGGCGTGAAAATCGTCGGTTTCGCCCGGCGTGAGAAGTCCGACGAGGAATTCCGCACCGGGCTGGAAGAGCTCAACCGCAAGGTTTCGCGCTCGGGGCAGGATGACAAGATCTGGGGAAATTTCATCCAGTCCGTCAGCTATCACATGTCCGAGTTCGACGATGCGGCCGGCTACAAAAGCCTATCGGACAAGCTCGACGCCATCGACGCGGAACACGGCGGCAAGGGCAACCGCCTCTACTACATCGCGTCCGCGCCGGAGTTCTTCGACGTGATCCTGATCAACCTGAAAAACGCCGGACTCAACGAAGCGAAACCCGGCTGCTGGTCGCGAGTGATCGTGGAAAAACCGTTCGGCACCGATCTCGCCACCGCGAAGCACCTGAACCAGGTGGTGAATGAAACCTTCCACGAAAAGGACACCTATCGGATCGACCACTACCTCGGTAAGGAAACCGCGCAGAACCTGATGGTGTTGCGTTTCGCCAACGCCATTTTCGAGCCCCTCTGGAACAGCAAGTACATCAGCCACATCCAGATCACCTGCTCGGAAAACCTCGGCATGGAAGGCGGCCGCGGCGGTTATTATGAAAAATCCGGCGCGCTGCGGGACATGGTGCAGAACCATCTGCTCCAGCTCCTCAGCCTCGTCGCCATGGAGCCGCCGACCGACCTATCAGCCGATGGCGTGCGCGATGAAAAGGTGAAGGTCATCCGCTCGCTGCGCCAGTGGGACACGCCGGAAAAAGTCGCCGCCAACGTCGTCCGCGGCCAATACACTTCCGGCTACATTGATGGAAATCCCGTTCCCGGCTACCGCGAGGAGGACCGCGTTTCTCCCACGTCTGATACGGAAGCCTACGTCGCCGTCAGACTCCTGATCGACACCTGGCGCTGGAGCGGCGTGCCATTTTACATCCGCATGGGCAAGCGCCTGCCGAAGAAGTCCACCGAGATTTCCGTGCACTTCAAGGCCGCGCCCTGCGTGCTATTCAACACCCCCTGCGGCGGCACTCCCGGCGGCAACGTGCTCGTCATCCGCATCCAGCCGGACGAGGGGATCTCGCTGCGCATGGTTTCGAAAATCCCTGGCACCAGCCTGCGGTTAGAGCCTGTGAAAATGGATTTTCATTACGCCACCAGTTTTGGCAAAGGCAGCCCGGAAGCCTACGAGCGGCTTCTGCTGGACGCCATCGCCGGTGATGCCACGCTCTTCGCCCGCCGCGACGAAGTGGAGGAAGCATGGAAGTTCATCGACCACATCGAGCATGCCTGGCACCAGTCGGACAACCCGCCGCCGATGGCCGAGTTCGTCGCCGGATCGTGGGGCCCCCGCGAGGCGGACCAGCTCCTGCAACAGGACGGCAACCAGTGGCGGCGGCTGTGAGTTTTCCGGCGGCTTGCATCGTCAGCTGCTTCCTGCTAAAGTCTTTGTATGGACATCATTTTCCCACGCAAAATCAAAACCAAGTTCGTCACGAATGACAAGGGACGAAAGGTCGCAGTCGTGATCCCAATCAAGGAATACGAGGAGCTAGTGGAGGATATGATCGATCTGGCAGCTTGTATCGAGCGCCGGAACGACGAATCATTTCCTTGGGAACAGGTGAAAAAGGAGCTGATCGCCGATGGCATCTTACAAGCTTGAGATCAAGGCGTCCGCCAGAAAGGATCTGGCACGTCTTCAGCCAGCCATTGCCAC